>Ga0302165_10000440_pt1 | contig 15264 bp, 14 predicted proteins | sample I_Fen_E3_2_FD_193499 | JGI IMG/M metagenome (GOLD analysis project Ga0302165, IMG submission 193499) | Peat permafrost microbial communities from Stordalen Mire near Abisko, Sweden - I_Fen_E3_2 | ecosystem: Environmental > Terrestrial > Soil > Wetlands > Permafrost | place: Sweden: Abisko...
TCCATCAATCCCAGTTAATTACTATCCAAATGATGATACAATGCAAAAACCAAACTTATCTTGGAGAAGCCATGCGAATAATTTATATACGAATTGGTTGAATTATTACGTTTATCAGATCACTCCTTATGAGTTGGATAGTGAAGGCGAAGATTATAATATATAGGCCATTTTCGTGATTTGTAATAATTTTGTTTAAAGTTAGTATGTTATAAAATGCTATATTTTTCTACGTAGTTTCACGGCTAAATGGAGTCAAAAATGGAGTCAAATTAAAATCATATGGGGTCAAAACAAAATAGAGCCAAGGTGTAAAAAAAGAAGTGATAAATCATCACTTCTTTTTTTATGTCAATTAGTTTGTTTTGTGTAAGATTACATTTGGTAGATACTGTCGTTAGGAGGTTAATAAAAATATATATGTTACTATACTGGATGCGGTGCGAAGCACCTTAGGATAAATTATCATGAATAATTCCAGTTAAATATCTTCTCTTATACAGAACCATCAATAGTAAAATCCCAATGCCCATAGCTACTGAAAGCAGAACCCAAACGCATGATAAGGAAAAATTCGTTAGAATCAGACTACCAAGAATGGAAGTTAATATCCCACCGCTTCTTAAAAACAAGGAGGATAAGGACAATATACTGGCTCTATGGCTGTTATCAATGGAAGCATGAAGTATAGTTTTTTCAAACAAGTCACTAGCTCCTAAAAGTGTATAAGTTAGGATGAATAGAAAAATAAAGATTAAAACATTACTACATAGTCCTAATGAGATAATTGTTAATGGAAGTAAAAGTCGAAGAGACCAGAGACACATCATAGATCGCCTAATATTCGCGGATGCATGTAAGCGCTTCCACATCAATTCTGCACCTTTGTTGCCAAGACTTGCTCCGAAATATCCAAGACAACTAACGATTCCGAATATCCAGCTCAAATGCTCCGGCAGATAAAGCTTTAATGTGGGCTGCCAATAAACCTCAATGGTGCAAAGGCCAAGTCCGAGCATGATAGACATAGCAAGTAAGGTTATGACAATTTTAGATTGTTTTAAAGAAGAAAAAAGAGAGTGTATTTGTCTTTTTAATTGTGTAACAGGAAATACATTTAATATTTTTTTCCAAGTTTCTTTCACAAATATAAGAGTAAGGATTATAAGCAATAATTCAAGTGATATGCAGACAATTAGAAGCAGCGAATATGTAGGATTTAAATATGCGAGAAGGCCTCCGCAAAGAGAACCTAAGGCAGATCCTGTGCTGTCTATGACTGCCAGAGTGCTATTGATTTTTGAGAGTCCAGTTTCCCCTTTTTCTTTCATATAAGTTTCAATCTCTAATACCTCGATGGTTCCAGAACTGAAAGCCGTGCCTATTCCATGAAAGACACAGGCAATAGCCAAGAAAGAGAAATGTCGGGCAAAGAGTATAAATAGAAAATTGCAAAGCATGAAAAACTGAGAAATCAGAAATATTCGCTTTCGCCCAATAAAATCGGTGAGTATTCCACTCGGAAATTCTAGAATTACCACCATTAATGTAATGATTCCTATGCAAAGGGATAATGTTTTAAGAGTTGCTCCATGTGAGAGCAGAACTAGAGAAAGTACAGGTGCCATGATTCCTATACAAAAGGAATTTGTAAAAAAAATTATTTTACGACTTGGCTTCATATCAATCCTCCACATTCTCTTAAATATTTATTCATTGTCATAATTATGGGGAAATGCAATAATAGCGGTCTCCCATGGAATCGAGTTTGGGGTAGGCACCATATGATTAGAATAAAAGTCTTGTATCAACCCCTTTATCTGTTTCGCTTCTGCTTCTGTCAAATAAAGAATGCCATTTATAGCATCGCCTGTTTCCATCAGATTACTTCGGTCTTTTACGCGTTCTATATTTTCCTTAAAACCATTCCAAGTCTCATAAATGAAATAGTCTGACAGTAAGGTACGTTCTGCTTTTAAATCATTGTTCCTGTCATTGCCCATATTGATTTCGATAGGAAGATGTTTGTAATATTTAGCTTGGATTCCATGTATGGATTCGGTATGATCTAGAACAACTAAACCAAGATTTTCCAGCCTCTTTATATGATGGGAGACAGCGGAAGCAGAGATTCCCAAAGTGCAAGATAATTGTTTACAAGTCATGGGAGCCGCGTGGATATCCATGACTTTTAAAATACGTAGCCGCTGGGGATTCATATAGATATCCAGTTGCTCTTTCGTGGTTAATGTAATTTGATTAGACATAATGTTTCTCCTTTAATTAATGTAAAAAAATGTGTGTAAAATTTACAATTAACGTTACATATATAATAACGTTACATATCCTGTATTGTCAATAACCTTAATAAAAGTTTCTCATTAGATAATGTTATTTAGTATAGAAAAAACTAGTGTAGTGTCCTATCAATAATTATGGTAATATTTGGTATATAAATAGAAATGGGAGTGATACCATGACAAGACCCAAAAATACTCAATAATACTTAATGAGTCCGATATCAAAAAATTGCAATCCATAATTTGTAATAAAGAAACATCGAAGTCCATCATCACACGGTGCCAAATCCTTCTGGAATTAGATAGTAATAACCCCAACCTTTTAACACAGTTACAAACTGCAAAGACATTTGGTGTTTGTAACGCAACTACTTCCAATATCGTAAAGGATTATGTTGGGCATGGCATAGACTATGCGATTACTTATCAAAGAAATCCCAACTCTTATGCTAAGCGAAAGGTAGATAAACGCTTCGAAGCTCATATCATTGAATTGGCATGCGCTAGCTCCCGCTGGATGGCTATTCCCGTTGGACTGTAGGGATTTAGTCTGATCGGATAAGGATTTATACTGGTCTTTCCAATTAGTAAATCTACGATTCAGGAAGTTTTAAAAAAACACAACTTAAGTTATAAAATTTATAGGCTGGAAGTAATGTAAGCATTAATAACTAATCTATTTTCAATTTCATCTGTCATATACTTTCTAGAAGAATATCCTTCTAGAAAGGTAGCGTTAGTATGAACATATATTTTGATCCAGAAATAGAAGAATACAGTGAACATCAGTTTATAAATGAACTGCAATATGCAATTTATCAGGCGTGTTTTACTAACCGGTTCAAACAAGTTATTGTTGATAGGCATTTTAGTTCAAATTGAATTAGAATGTCTTTTGCTATATGCATGATTTAACTACTAGAACTACTGATATATCAGTTTGATAAAAAATGGGATTTTATGTAAAGCAAAACTATATAATAATGGAATTCATCTTGTTATATAGCTTGTTTACAGATGAGCTTATATCCTCATTTATAAAATAACACTGTAAATTGCTCAGTATAATTGGGAATATCTTGAATTAATATGAAATGGTTGATATACTATTGCGTAATATATCAGTATGTGGTATGATGTTGATATTGAAATACCTGATAGGTATTTCAACCCCTTATTAATTATTTAATCCCCACAATACATCCGCATCCCCTGCAGGTGTATTGTAAATAGTAACCATATTTCCCCTCATGGTTACGATTAAAGGCATTCATGTCCCCCATGAATGCCTTTTTTTTGTAAAAAAATACAAAAAATTCAAATATCAACTTCTTGAGCGCTAAGTAAAATCAGAGAAACAATGAAATCCCATCAATAATATGAATTGCTGAAGTTGATTTCATCTATATTCATTTTTTTGCTTTTAGTAAAGAGTAAGATTATCGTATATTGGTAAGGTTTTTACAACGCAATTTAAGTCTAATTGAGAATGCTTTTAAGCGAGATATCATATAATTAAGTAAATATTCTTGTTAGGGGAATTATGACTATTCATGTAGTCCAAAAGGGTGAAACAATTAATTCCATCGCTGAACAATATGGTGTATCAGCTGAAAGACTAATGCTTGAAAATGGGTTAACACCCCCTATCGAATTAGCAGTGGGAGAGACAATAGTTATACTTTATCCTGAGATTGTATATGTAATCCAGGAAGGGGATACCTTAGACGGTATTGCAGACAAATATAAAGTAACTATATTTGAGCTTTTAAGAAATAATCCGTATCTTTCAGATAGAGAATATATTTATCCTGGAGAAACAATTGTGATAAGCTATAAGGGAGATAAAATCAGGAGTATAGCAACCAATGGTTACGCATTTCCATTTATCGATATGAGTGTTCTTAAGAAGACTTTACCGTTTTTGACATACCTAACTATTTATAGTTATGAGGTAACAGCTGAAGGAGAAATAGGAGATATTGATGATATCGAAATTATTGAAACAGCAAAAGCATATGGTGTAGCATCTGTTATGATGCTGACATCTTTATCGAAGAGCAAGGAAGAAGAAATTAATGTAATGCATTCAATCCTTTCAAGTAAAGAAATACAGGAACATTTTTTTAATAATCTTCTACGTATTTTAAAAGAGAAAGGATATATAGGGGTAAGCATTAATACACCATATATAATTCCGACTGATCGAAGTCTATATGAAGATATGGTTATAAAATTTGCAAAACTGCTTTCAAAGGCTGGATATAAAGTATTCGACACCCTTAGTATTCGCGTTTTCCAATTATTAAGCGGAACGATTTTTACAGGTGTAGATTATTCTAAAATCAGTCAAGAACTAGATGGTATTACGTTAATAAGCTATTCATTTGGTTATTCGGAAGGAATCCCCCCGGGAACGACATCAGCAGATGTATTCAAACGTTTTATCAAATCGTCAATGAGAGAAATACCACCTGAAAAAATATATAGTGGAGTTCCAGTGATTGGGTATATCTGGAAATTTCCGTATATACCAAATGAATCAAAAGGGATGGCGATTACCTATAATTCGGCGATACAGATTGCAATTGAATATAATGCCGAGATTCAATATGATGAAATAACTAACAGTGCGTATTTCAAATATACTTTAGGTGATGAATTCATTGTACAGTTTTGGGATGCAAGAAGTATAGATGCGTTCGTAAAGCTTGTGCCAGAATTAGGATTAAAGGGTATCAGTATCTGGAATGTCATGAATTGGTTCCCACAGATGTGGCTGGTTATTAATTCACAGTATGATATTGATAAAGTACTTAAATGAGTCAATACTAACATAAAGTTAAAGCGATTCCAGCAATCTTATATCGGAATGAAAACAACAATACATATCAAATAGTGGGAACGATTATGCTAGTAAATACGACTAAATCATAGAAATGATAATACAATTGCAAGCACTATTCAGATATAGATTTGAGGATATATCAACGAATATTAAAGGGATATCATTAAAACAACTTGTGTTTTGTGTAAATAACATATATAATTCAAGTATAATTTTTCTTTAAGGAGTTGATAAAAATGGCATATTATTATGATGAACCGTCACATACTTTCAGTGAATATTTATTGGTTCCAGGGTATTCTTCTACAAAATGCATACCTTCGAATGCATCATTAAGAACACCTATCACAAAATTTAAAAGAGGTGAAGAACCTGAGATTTCAATGAATATTCCTCTTGTTTCTGCTATTATGCAATCTGTTTCAGATGATAACATGGCGATTGCACTTGCAAAAGAAGGCGGTATTTCTTTTATCTATGGATCTCAGAGCATTGAACAACAAGTAAAAATGGTAAGAACAGTTAAAAACTATAAGGCTGGGTTTGCTTCAAGTGATTCTAACATTAGACCAGATCAAACCTTGGAGGATATTCTTGCTTTAAAAGAGGAAACTGGACATGGAACAGTTGCTGTCACTGATGATGGCACACCTAACGGTAAATTGATCGGTATTGTAACAAGCAGAGATTATCGTGTCAGCCGTTTGGATAAAAACACAAAGGTCAGTGAATTTATGACACCGATTGAAAATGTTATTTACGCAAAAGATGATACAAGCTTAAAAGAAGCAAACAATATTATCTGGGAACATAAGCTGAATGCGTTACCAATCCTTGATAAAAATCAAAGACTAGTTTCATTTGTATTTAGAAAAGATTATGATTCACACAAAGAAAATCCATCTGAATTATTGGATTCTTCAAAGAGATATGTTGTAGGAGCTGGTATTAATACAAGAGATTATGCAGAACGTGTTCCAGCATTGGTTGAAGCTGGCGCAGATATTTTATGTATTGATTCATCAGAAGGTTTTTCTGAATGGCAAAAGATTACGATTTCGTATGTTCGTGAAAAATTTGGTAATAGTGTTAAAATTGGTGCAGGCAATGTGGTAGACAGTGATGGTTTTAGATTTCTTGCTGAAGCGGGTGCTGATTTTATTAAAATAGGTATTGGCGGAGGCTCAATCTGTATCACGCGTGAAACAAAAGGAATTGGCCGTGGTCAGGCTACTGCAGCTATTGAAGTAGCGAAGGCAAGAGATGAATACTTTGAAGAAACAGGTGTTTATATACCTATCTGTGCGGACGGTGGTATTGTTAATGATTATCATATAACGCTGGCACTTGCTATGGGATGTGATTTCTGTATGCTTGGAAGATATTTTTCCCGTTTTGATGAAAGTCCTACCAATAAAGTTATTGTAAATGGTAACTATATGAAAGAATATTGGGGAGAAGGATCTGCAAGAGCAAGAAACTGGCAAAGATATGATATGGGTGGAGATTCCAAGCTTTCATTTGAAGAAGGTGTTGATTCCTATGTACCTTATGCAGGAAGCCTACATGACAACTTATGCATTTCATTGAACAAAGTTCGTTCAACTATGTGCAATTGTGGCGCTTTAACTATTCCTGAATTACAAAAGAATGCAAAACTCACTTTGGTTTCTTCCGTTAGTATTGTTGAAGGCGGAGCACATGACGTTGTATTAAAGGATAAAAACATAACGCTCACAAAGTAAAAGAATATAAGAATATCAAGATCGGACTATAAATTTATCGTTATAGTCCGTTTTGTATAATTTAGTATTTTCAGTAGATACTAGAGTTTGAGGTGATTATATGAATAAAAGTGAAGTAGAAAAGCTGCAACAAAAGAAAAGCAACGAAGCGTTTAACAGCGTCACTGAAAAGTTAAAGGTAGAGAACAAAAACCAGCAACATAACGTGAAAAATGAAGGCGTACATCCGATAAATCAAAAGCGATGACAGTAATAGAATTAAAATCCATTCAATCAAAAGTAGCTAAAGTGTGCAAGATTTTACACTTTAGCTACTTTTTTAATATGCAAAATACCTTTGTTGCACTTGAATGAAAATTTAAAATCATGACAATCCCCACACTTGTTGTTATACAAAATGGAAAAGTCAGTAGTACTTCAATTGGGGTTAAACCTAAAGCAGCAATCATAGATATGCTACTTTGAAAAAGCATTACATTTTTAGATTGTATGCTTTAATTGAACATTCAATTTATCTGTCTATTAGAGAAATTGCTTTGAAATAGAAATTCCCAACTTGAAATTTTGAATATAAAAGGCTATAATTTCAATAATACAAAAATGGATGGTTGACTTAAAATGAAAAAACAAATGGAAGAACAAGTAGAAGAACCAACGGAGCAACAAGTAGAAGAACTAAGGGAGCAACAAACGAAACAACAGATAAAACTACAAATGTCAGAATCCTTGAGTATGGGAATTCTATTAGCTATAACGGGAGGCTTTTTGGATGCATATACATTTATATGCAGAGGAGAAGTATTTGCAAATGCGCAGACAGGAAATATTGTCCTTTTTGGCTTGAATTTAGCAAAAAAAAATTGGGAGATGGCTTTCCGTTATTTTATCCCAGTATTAGCATTTATTTTCGGTGTCTTTGTAGCGGAAATTATCAAATTTTATTTTAAAAACAATATTACAATTCATTGGAGACAAATTATAATTGTAATGGAGATTATATTACTATTTATCGTAGCATTTCTACCCCAACAGATGAATATGTTAGCCAATATAACAGTATCATTTGTTTGCGCACTACAAACAGAAAGTTTTCGTAAAATCAAAGGGAATGTATGTGCAACAACAATGTGTACAGGAAATTTAAGGACAGCAACGGAATCATTATTCCTTTATTGGAAAACCGGAGATAAAAATTTAAAAAAGAAAAGTCTTTGGTATTATGCAATTGATCTACTATTTGTTTTTGGAGCGATTTTTGGAACATTATTGACTTATGTGTTTTTTGAAAAATCAATTTTGTTTTGTTGCAGTATATTGTGTGTTGCATTTATAGTTATGTTTGTTCAAAATAATAACGAGAAAATAAATTAAATAGATAATAAAAAGGGACTTTTAGGGAGTCTCTTTTTTGATTTTATATTTCATGTATAAAATCAAGAACAATCGAACGGTAATATTGTAAAATATAACCAAGGTGATATAATATATTATATCTAATGCCTTACATAAGTGCCTATGTTTGTAATAAAAACAAATAATGCTGCATTTATGTGTCAAAATTAGAACAAACTTATTTATCAATTATATTTAGAACTTTTTTTGCAAATTTTTAGGACAAGAGGTAGCTTATGAGTTTAATATCGATATTAATATTATTTCCATTATTAACATCTTTTTTGATATTCTTAGTTAGAAAGGAGAATGTTAGAAATGCAATTGTTTTAGTTGGTGGTTTCATTACCGCTATTTTGACAGTTATAACGGTGGTTCAGTATTTCAAAGACGGAATTGCACTATCTTTTCAGAATGAAGAAGTGATTGATATTGTTATAGTTGTTGTTGAAGTAATCATGGCAACTTATATCATAACAATGGGTATTAAAAACAAAAAATACTTAGTATCAATTTTTGCGGCGATTCAGACACCTTTAATACTTTGGTTTGAATTTACCCAAAAGAAAGGGATAGATGTTCAATCTAGTATTGTTTTTGATAAATTATCAGGTATTATGGTTCTGATTGTTGGAATCATAGGAAGTTTGATCTGCATATATGCTGTTGGATATATGAAATGGTATCATATTCATCATGATAGTTACCCAAAAAGAAAATCTTTCTTTTTTGCAGTATTATTTCTTTTCCTTTCCGCTATGTTTGGATTGGTTTTGAGTAACAATTTAATGTGGATTTATTTCTGTTGGGAAATTACATCTTTTTGTTCTTATTTGCTTATTGGTTATACAAAAACAACTGAAGCAAAGAACAATTCCTTCCGAGCATTGACAATTAATGTAGGAGGTGGACTTGCATTTGCAATTGCAATCGTAATGATTGGTGTTAATTATAATACATTAGAACTTTCAACTTTGATTGCAATGAAACCAGAGAGTATGGTACTTATTCCAGTATTTCTGCTTTGCATTGCAGCACTTACAAAATCAGCACAGCTTCCATTTTCATCATGGTTACTTGGGGCAATGGTTGCACCTACACCTTCTTCAGCATTACTTCATTCAGCAACAATGGTAAAGGCTGGTGTTTATCTCATAATAAGGCTAGCACCATTACTTGGGACAACTTCAGTAGGCAGGGTTGTTACATTGGTAGGTGGTGTTACATTTCTTGCATGCTCACTAACTGCGATTGCGCAAAGTGATGCAAAGAAGATTTTAGCATATTCAACAATAGCAAATTTAGGACTGATTGTGATGTGTGCAAGTATAGGTACGCCTGAGTCAATTTGGGCTGCAATTATGCTTGTAATATTCCATTCAATTTCAAAGTCTCTTTTGTTCTTATCAGTTGGTTCTATCGAACATCAGTTAGGAAGCAGAGATGTCGAAAATATGGATATCTTGATGCATGTATCACAAAAATTGACGATTTATATGCTGATTGGTATCGCAGGAATGTTCCTCGCTCCATTTGGTATGCTTATATCAAAATGGGCAGCTATGAAAGCGTTTATTGATTCAAATAATATTTTAATTGTAATTATTCTTGCATATGGCAGTGCAGCAACACTTTTCTATTGGACAAAGTGGATGGGAAAACTAGTGGCGAATGCCAATGTGAAAAAGATTACAAAACACAAATTCCATATTGAAGAGGAAGTACCTATTTCCATTCAAGCAGTACTTGTTATATCCGCTTGCTTAGGTTTCCCTTTGATATCAGAGTTTGCAATTATTCCATATTTATCTCATGCATTTGGTACAGAGTCATTAACAATAATTAGTTCAAGTAATGCGACCCTTATGCTAGTTATGCTTAGTATGCTTTTACTTCTACCAATTAGTTTTATTCCATTACATAAAAATGATAAACGTAGAATAGCACCAATTTATATGGGTGGAGAAAACACTGGCGATAATGTTACTTTCAATGCAGCAATGGGAGTTAAACGTGATGTTGAGCTTCGCAACTGGTATTTGAAAGATTATTTTGGAAATCATAAGATGGCATTGCTGAGTAATATAATTGCATTGACAATTTTATGTGTTGGAGTTTTACTATTAATTTTGGGGGTGGCTAAGTAATGTTTATACTTCGTATATTTTTAATAATTGTTTTGGCACCAATTTTAGGTGGACTGCTCACAGGACTTGATAGAATAATATCAGCTAGATTACAAGGAAGAAAAGGACCACCTTTATTACAACCATTTTATGATGTGTTAAAGCTTATTGGGAAGGAATCAATCGAGGTTAATACATTCCACAGATTTTATGTATATATTTCTTTGATATTTATTATATTCACAACGGTTATTATGCTACTAGGTGGGGATATTTTGCTTGCAATATTTGTGCTAACATTAGGCTCAATTTTCTTTGTACTAGGAGGCTATGCTTCAAATTCTCCATATAGTGTAATTGGTTCAGAAAGAGAACTTTTAATGATGATGGCATACGAACCAATGGTTTTGATCATAGGTGCAAGTTTATACTATGCGAGTGGATCTTTCTTTATTAAGGATATTGTTTCAGAGTCAATTCCTGCAATTGTATATTTACCTGGAGTGTTTTTAGGACTTGTTTTTATATTATTGTTCAAATTAAGAAAGGCACCATTTGATTTGAGTATGAGTCATCATGCCCACCAAGAAATTGTTCAAGGAATAACAACTGAATATTCAGGAAGAGATTTGGCTGTTATACAAATATCTCATTGGTATGAAACAATTATAGCTTTAACTTTAGTTTATTTGTTTTTTGCAACAAATGCACCAATTAGTAAAGTATGGGCTATATCAGCATGTTCGATTGTATTTCTATTTGAAACAGTAATCGGTAATGCTTGTGCGCGTTTGAAATGGCAGGTTGCTTTGAAATCAACTTGGATTATCACAGGTATTTTAGGCGTTATTAATCTTGTTGTTTTATCATTTTTTAAATAGAAAATAATTGCATTTTAATTCTGGATTTTGGAATAAACATAAATTGTTTATTCAGAAAGTGGGAAATATGAGTTTTATTAAAAAATCACCTTGGATATTACATTATGATGGAACAAGTTGCAATGGCTGTGATATTGAGGTACTTGCTTGCCTTACACCACTATATGACATTGAACGTTTTGGAATCATTAATACGGGTAATCCAAAGCATGCAGATATTTTGCTTATTACAGGTAGTGTAAATGATCAGAATATTCCAGTAATAAAGCAACTCTATGAACAGATGGCAGATCCCAAAGTCGTAGTTGCGGTAGGGATATGTGCAACATCAGGCGGTATATTTGCTGAATGCTACAATATTGTTGGAGGAATTGACAAGGTTTTGCCTGTCGATGTTTATGTGCCAGGTTGTGCGGCTAGACCAGAGTCAATCATAGACGGAGTTGTTAAGGCACTTGATATTTTGGGAGAAAAGCAGAAAACAGCTAGAAAGTAGTTGCTTTTCAGAGAAGAAAAGGAGTATATATGGAACAAACAATAAAAAAAATATCGTCAAACGATCTATTGAATGAAACAAATTTAATGAAAAATTCGGGCTATCGTTTAGTAGCAATTTCTTGCACGAATAAAGATGGTATCGAATTGACTTATTCATTTGATAAAGATTTCGATTTTATTAATTTAAGAATAAATATGGATTATGATGCTGAAATTGAAAGTATCAACTATATGTTTCCTTATGCTTTTCTATATGAAAATGAAATCAAAGAACTTTTTGGAGTTAAAATAGTTAATATGACATTGGATTTTAAAGATAATCTATACAGAATATCCGTGAAGACTCCATTTAATATGAAAAAGGAGAGTGAATAATGGGCGAGAGAACAGTTATTCCTTTTGGACCTCAACATCCAGTACTACCAGAACCGATTCATTTGGATTTGGTACTAGAAGATGAGGTTGTTATTGAAGCAATACCTCAGATTGGTTATGTCCATAGGGGACTTGAAAAACTAGTAGAAAAAAAGGACTTTAAGCAATATACATATGTTGCAGAAAGAATTTGTGGAATTTGTTCTTTTATGCATGGTATGGGTTATTGTATGTCAGTCGAAAGTATTATGGATGTAGAGATTCCAGAAAGAGCTAAGTTTTTAAGAACAATCTGGGCTGAATTATCTCGTATGCACTCTCATATATTGTGGTTGGGGTTGACTGCAGATGCGTTTGGATTTGATAGCTTATTTATGCATTCCTGGAGATTAAGAGAAATGATTTTGGATATTTTTGAACAGACAACCGGTGGAAGAGTGATTTTTTCGGTTTGCGATATTGGTGGTGTTCGAAAAGATATAGACCAAGAAACACTTAATATGATTGTTGATGTCATGAACAATATTGAAAAAGAACTCAAAGGACTTTCAGATGTATTTTTAAATGATTCAACAGTAAAGAGCCGTACAGTTGGTGTCGGTGTATTATCAAAACAACAGGCATTTGATTTGGGTGCAATAGGACCAATGACGAGAGCCAGTGGTAATGCAATTGATATGAGAACAGAAGGTTATGCTGCATATGACAAATTGAAATTTGAACCAATTATTGCGACACAAGGAGATTCTTATGCAAGAATTGTTGTAAGAATTAAAGAAATTTTCCAATCAATAGATTTAATTAAGCAATGTATTTCCATCATTCCTGAAGGTGATATTATTGTGAAGATAAAGGGAAATCCAAACGGAGAATATTTTACAAGATTAGAACAGCCACGAGGCGAGGTTATTTATTATGTAAAAGCAAATGGAACGAGTTTCTTAGACAGAGTAAGAGTCCGTACACCTACCTTTGCAAATATTCCGGCTTTACTCGAAACATTAAAGGGGTGCGCACTTGCTGATGTTCCTATATTAATTCTTACAATTGATCCATGTATCAGCTGTACAGAACGCTAAAATGAGAATAGGAAGGTAGGAATATATGCATATTTTAAGTATGACAAAAACACTATTTAAAAATATTATTCATGGGCCATATACAGTTCTTTATCCCATAAAAAAGAAACCAAACTATGCACGTACAAGAGGTAGTATCAATAATGATATAAACACCTGTATTTTTTGTGGTATTTGTGAAAGACGTTGTCCAACTGGAGCAATTAAGGTTGAAAAAGCAGATAGAAAGTGGAGCATTGAAAGAATGCAATGTGTTCAATGTGGTTATTGTGTTGAAGTTTGTCCTAAAAAATGCCTTAATATGAACAACCAATATACTGCTCCTTCATCAAAAAAGACAAGGGATGAGTATGTAGATGCACGAGTATCCGATAACGCGAAGAATAATTGAGATAGCGCAAGAGTTTGCAGAAAAAAACAATGCAGATGAAGTTAAGCAGATTAACCTAGTTGTCGGTGATTACTCGGGTTATGTGGCTAGTTCAATTGAATTGTATTTTGGTATCATTGCGGAAGACAGTATATGCAAAAATGCGACACTTAACATAGAACGTATTATCCCCAAGTTAAAGTGTATTGATTGTGGGAAATTGTTTGTAAGGAAGCCATTTTCATTTGAGTGCCCTGATTGTAATGGTCAAGGTAGTCCGACGGATATAGGACAAGAGTTTTATATTAAATCGATAGAGGTATAAAGCGAATCGTTGATTCGTATAGAAGAAGGCATGTTTGCGGCTTATGAAGCAAGCATGTCTTCTTGATAGGAATAATGCGAATTGAAATTCGCTAGCAAGAATGCTGTGCATTCTTATTATGACAATATTTGCATTTGAAACGGAAATATTGTCTTGAGATACGAAAGGAGATTGATATGTCAGAAAATAAAGAGATAGAAGTAATGCAGTCTGTGTATGATAAAAATGATCAAGTGGCTGCGAAAATCAATGCATCATTAACAGAAAGAGGAATATTTGCAATTAACGTTATGGGTGCGCCTGGTGCTGGTAAAACATCTTCATTAATTAAGATTATTAAGCGACTTGATGATATTACACCTTATGTAATTGAAGGAGATATTGAAGCGGATATTGATACAAAAACTTTACTTTCTTTAGGGGTTAAGACAATACAAATTAATACTGGAGGAGCATGTCATTTGGATTCTCCTTTAATTGGCGAAGCCGTAGAGAATCTCAATCTTGAAAAAGGTGTCCTATTTATTGAAAATATAGGGAATTTAGTATGTCCTGCCGAATTTCAGATTGGAGAGCATGCAAAAATGCTTATTTCAACTGTTACGGAGGGGAGTGATAAGCCATACAAATATCCACTTGCATTTGAAAAAGCGAACATTATTATTTTAAATAAATGGGATCTTATTCCCTATGTAGATTTCGATGAGGAATTTTTCATGAAGGGCGTAAGGGTTTTAAATAAAACAGCTCCTGTTTTTAAAGTGTCATGTAAAACAGATGAAGGCTTTGAGGAAGTCGTTTTATGGATAAAGAAAAATATCAAGTTATAACAAAAAAAGTAATTGTTTCGGGTATTGTACAAGGGGTTGGTTTTCGACCCCTTACTTTTCGTGTTGCAAGAAAACATAGAATAAATGGAACTGTGCAAAATATTGGTGGAATGGTAGAAATCATAACACAATCATCCAAACAAGATTTTGAGGAATTTTTACATGATTTAAAAACAACGAAGTGTGAAGGTTGCGAAATTATAAATATTGAAATAGAAGATTTGATAACGACAGCAGCTGAAGTGTTTTCTGAATTTAAAATTATTGAGAGCATTTCAAGTGATGCAATCTCAATTATTCCTCCTGATTTAGCTACTTGTGAAAAATGTAAAAATGAACTACACACAAAGAGCGATAGGCGGTTTCAAAATCCATTTATAAGTTGTATGTCATGTGGCCCAAGGTATACAATCATAGAGAAACTGCCATATGATAGAGACAATACTTCAATGGTAGATTTCGATATGTGTCCTTCTTGCAAAGATGAGTATACCT
>Ga0302165_10000443_pt1 | contig 15177 bp, 11 predicted proteins | sample I_Fen_E3_2_FD_193499 | JGI IMG/M metagenome (GOLD analysis project Ga0302165, IMG submission 193499) | Peat permafrost microbial communities from Stordalen Mire near Abisko, Sweden - I_Fen_E3_2 | ecosystem: Environmental > Terrestrial > Soil > Wetlands > Permafrost | place: Sweden: Abisko...
AACCTTGATAAGAAATTGAGGGTCATTCTATGCCATTTTTTAAATTACTATATTTTGGAATACAGTATGGGAATATAGGGGGTTTTAAAGCACCCCCTATTTAGGAATATTATTTACATTTCGTTTAGCATCCAAATAAAGAAGTTTAAGACTCCAGCATATATAAGCCAAATCAAATACGGAAGGAGTAACAGTGCTGCTTTCTTTCCAGCCTTTTTGTAGAATCTTTTTATTGTTAAAATCACAAATAGAATAAGCACGATAAGTTCTATAAATGCCAACCCATAAAGTCTAAATCCAAAGAATATGAATGTCCATAAGAAATTGAGCAATAATTGTATAGCGTAAACAAACATTGCAGAACTTACATCAATATTCTCATATTTTAGCACATATACCTTATATGAAGCTATTCCCATGAGGACATAAAGTATTGTCCAGACAATTGGAAACACTATTGGTGGAGGCGAAAAATTGGGTTTAACTAAATCTGCATACATTAAACCCATATTAGGAATAAGTATTGATGTAATCCAACCAATAAAAAGTGGAATTCCTATAGATACAATTAAGGTCATAAATCTAATTTTCTTCTTTCCCCTTGATTTGCTTATCATATATTACCACCTTAAGTTTTAAGTAATTTCTAATTTAATATATGTACACATTTTTAAAACTATGTCTAATTACTAATTAACTTAATAATATTTTATTCATCTGACATAAAATAGACACCATGCTGACTTGTTATTTTTTGAATTTGCCATATTAAAAAGAATAGCCATTCAATACAAATATTTGGCTATCCTTCATAATTATATTATTAAAATACTTTAATGACGCAGTATTCCACTCATAGTTAACTTTTTTACAAACATTACTATTAGTTTATTCAATACTCCCTTTAGTAATATACCCGTTATTAATGAAGCAAACATGTATATGATTAATATTACTATATCCTTAAGTAATATTTGATATACTATTCCAGCCATAATTTGTCTCATTCCACTTATAGCATATGTAAAAGGTAAAAATGGAGACAATTTTTGAAATAGTATTGGTGTGACTTCAATTGGAAAGTTTCCACTTGAGGCAGCCATTTGTAATACTAGTATGACTACAATAATTGCTTTTCCCACATCATGCAATATGCTAGCTGCAGTATAAATAATACTAACAAATACAACACTAACAAATACACTATAGCAAATATACATTATTGGATGAATTGCATAACTTTTTAATATAAATAAAGCTCCTGCGCTCGCAGCTATTGCTTGAAAAATTCCAATTGTAATAAACAATAGTAATTTTCCTAAATACATTTCATAATGTCTAATGTTTGTTCCATCTTCAAATTCAGGTGCTTCTAGTGATAATAACGCCGAAGCCAACAAACCTCCTACCCATAGACAAAGTACTGTATAAAATGGTGTGGCTGTTGAACCATAATTTGGCCATGAAAATAATCTATTATCTTCTATTTGAACGGGACTTTGCATGAAATCACTTTGATTTTCCCAACTATTTGTTATCATATCTAATAATTCATCAATTTTGCCTTCCTCGTCCATATCTCTAAGTTTACCTGCCAATTCATGAATTTTATCTTTAGCTTCTGGAACTTTTTCTTTTAATTTATTTAATTCATCATTAGATAAATTTGTTGCATCCTGAGAAACACTTAATAACTGTTCTATTTTGGGTAATGTATCTCTTCCTTCCTTAACTAAAGTTAATCCATCATCTAAAATTGCTTTAATTGAATTAAATCCATTTTTAACTGATGGTACAATCTCTGAATCATAGCTATCTGTAGTGTTTGCAACTAAAGTATGGACATCATCTATTACTTTTATCGTATCCTTAAGTGTTTGAGTATCCAAGCCTTTACCATTATCTAATTTTGTGCTTTCTTCATCAACTCTATCAATTAATATTCCAAGCTTTTCATCAATAACATCTAATTTATCTATTGTATCAGAAATTATTTTACTTGTATCTTTCAAATTACTTTGCATACTTTTTATTGATTTTACTTGATTGTCCAATTGTGACTGTACTGATTTTACGTCCTGTGGAGTTTGTGCATTTCCACTACTTGAAGGCAACTGTATTTGCATATTACTTATCTTGTCTATATACTTTTTTAAACTTTTAAGTTTAGATTTGCTTGTACTAACAGTTTCTTGTGTTGCTTTAGTAGAATCAGATACTGTTAATAAAGTCTTTTTAGCCACCTCCGGTAATATGTTTTCATCAAGATTCTTAAGTTCTACACTTGAAGTATCAAGTATATTTTCTGACGTAACTAAGTCCTCTTTTATTATTGGAGATATATCTGATAAGTCACTTTGCGTTTTATCTAAAGCTGATTGACTATTATTAAAAAAATCATCAGTTGAATCAAGAGTATCAGATACTGTGGGAAGCATATTATTTGTCTTGACTAATACTTTTGAAAGATCTTCTGTTCCGTGAATAGCACCATCCAATAATGTTTCAAGTTCTGGCATATTGTCATCCAATTCATAGATGTTATCTACTATTTTTCTAAGTTTAGCTCTGTTGTCTTGTATATCTACTCCTTTTTCATTAAAAACTCTAAATAAGACTCCTGAAACAGTTTTTATTATATTCTCATCTAGTTGATTTTTGACAGTGTTTACTCCTGAATCTGTCATTTTAGGAGCCACTGCATTTTTCTTTTCATTTACCGTATATATTAACTTAGGTTTTACAACATCTTTTTCAACAAATGTTGTAGCATTTTTAGAAAAATCTTCTGGTATTTCAATTGTTGCATAATATTTTTCTAATAACAAATCTTGCTTCGCTGTTTCTTTGTCGTCCAGAAAAACCCATCCTAATTTATTATTATCCTTAAGCTTGTCAACTAATTCATTACCTAAATTTATATCCTGTTCTTTAAAAACAGTCCCTTTATCCTCATTTATGACCACAACTTTTACTCCATTAGTATTAGAATATGGATCCCATGAGGCATCTATATTTATTAGTGAATATAAGGATGGGATAATTATAAGTATTATAATCATAGCTATTGCTACCCAATTAGTACATATTTTAATTATATCTCTTTTATAAATTCTAAATACATTCTTCATAATTTAATCCCTCTAATATCTATTATCTACATTCTGGTTAATATCATTATATTAACTAGTCATTATTGAACTTTCTTTCAATTTTTCAACATATTTTCTTCTCTTCTTATTTGTAATCTTTTTAAACAAAACTCCAATAATAATCGATGTTATCATAAATCCACATAGTATAGCACTATCTCTAATTAATATTGAATATATTATTCCAGCCATTATTTGCCTCATTCCACTTATTGCATAAGTAAAAGGAAGTATTGGAAATATCTTTTGGAAAATTGATGGATTAACTTCTATAGGGAAGTTACCACTAGTTCCAGCTACTTGTATTACTAATAATATTATGCCTATTATTATTCCTGTATGTCCCCAAATACTAACAGCAGTATAAATTATAATCATAAAAACAATACTCACAAATATCGAATAAAATACAAACATTATTGGATGAACTGCATAAGTATGCAATATAAATAACGCTCCCATACTAGCTACTATCGCTTGTCCTATACCTATAAATAGAAACAATAACATTCTACCAAAATATACTTCATTGTGTGTTAATTTTTTTCCTTCCTCCAACGAACGTGGGTCCGTTCCAAGTATAATGGAAAGCATATATCCTCCAATCCATAAACAGAGAACTGTATAAAATGGTGTAACTGCTGAACCATAATTAGGCCATGAAAATAATCTATTATCTTGAATTTCAACCGGACTAGCTAAAAAATCACTTTGATCTTGCCAATTATTTGTTATCATATCTAATAACTCATTAATGTCATCTTTATTGTCTATCTTTTTAAGTCTACCTGCTAATTCATGAACATTATCTTTAATATCAGGAAATTTTTCTTTTAATTTATTTAATTCATCATTAGATAAATCTGATGTATTTTTAAAGGTATCTATTAATTCTTGAATATCCGGTAATATATTTTTTCCTTGAGCAGTTAAAGTTAATCCATTATCTGAAATTTCTCTAATTGACTCAAATCCACTATTAATTGTTGGTACAATCTGTGAATCATAACTATCTAAAATATTTGAAATTAAAGTATGCGCATCATCTAATACTTTTCTTGTATCCGTAAGATTTTGAGTATTTAATTTCTCCCCATTATCCAATTTTATAATTTTTTCATCAGTTCTATTAATTAATATATCAATTTTCTCATCAATAGTATCTAATCTGTCTATTACATTAGAAATTGTTTTGCTTTCCTGTTTTAAAGCATCTTGTGCATTTGATAATGAATTTGCTTGATTATCAAAGCTTTGCTGTAATTTTGCTATTTGTTCTGAACTTTGAAGTGATTTATCAATTGTAGGTTTAGAAATTTCCATATTGCTAAATTTATCAATAGATTTTTTTATGCTCTTAAGTTTTGATTTAGTATCATCAACACTTGTTTTTGTTGCTTTAGCAGAATCAGATACTGTTAATAATGTCTTTTTAGCTACCTCTGGTAGTATCTTCTCATCAAGATTTTTAAGTACTACACTTGAAGTATCAAGTAAATTTTCTGACTCAACTAATTTTTCTTTGATTCTTGGAGAATCATAATCTAAATTATCTTGAGTTTCATCTAAATAAGCTTGAGTATTATTTAGAAACTCATCAGTTGCATCAAGTGTATCCGATACTGTTCCCATACTTTCATTTGCCTTACTTAATAAATCTGGAATACTTATTGTTCCATTAATAGCTTCATCTAATGATGCTTCAAGTTCTGGCATATTTTCATCTAATTTATAAACTGAATCCATTATATTTCTAAGCTTAGGTCTATTTTCTTCTATATCTACTCCAACTTCATCACATGCCCTAAATAATATTCCTGAAATACTTTTTACTATGTTCTGATCTAATTGACTTTTAACAGTTTTCACACCTGCATCTGTCATTTTAGGTGCTATACCATTTATCTTTTCATTTACAGTATATATTAATTTAGGCTTTACAATATCTTTTTTAGCTATTGTAGTGACATCTTCTGAGAAATCTTCTGGTATTTCAATTGTTGCATAATACTTTTCTAATAAGAGACCGTCCTTCGCAGTTTCTTTATCAACAAAAACCCATCCTAATTTATCATTATCTTTCAATTTTTCAACTAATTCATTTCCTAAGTTTACATCATTTTCTTTAAAAACTGTACCTTTATCTTCATTAATAACTGCAACCTTTATTCCACCAGTATTTGAATATGGATCCCATGATGCTGCTATATTTATTAGGGAATATAATGATGGTATTACAATCAAAGCTATTACTACAATTATTGCTGCCCAATTAGTAAATATATTCTTTATATCTCTTTTAAAAATATTTAGTATATTCTTCATATTTCATTACCTCTATTAGAAAATTATTTTCACCCTTGTGGTTACTAGGTGCCCCTTGTGGGTATAAGTTCAACTAAATTCAGCTAGGGACTAATGCTTTACCCGAAAAGTTTCACTTTATTTATAGATTATATCACATAAAAATGACTATAAGTCATTTTTATATTAATTGTTCATATAAATTTAAAATATTGTATCAATATAATTGATTACTTCATTTTTATCCACAGATTTTAATTATTATGATATCTTATACACTAAAAGACTATCAAACATTTCATCTACTTAAATTAGATAGAAAGTTTGATAGTCTTATTTTTCATCACTGGTTGATATACTTCAATTAATAAATATAAACTGGTGCAGGTAACGGGACTTGAACCCGTACGTTATAAACACACGCACCTCAAGCGTGCCTGTCTGCCAATTCCAGCATACCTGCAAAAATATAAATTAACTATTTAATGATAATTCATTTTAATCAAAAATTCAAGTTATTTTCATTAAATTTTCAACTTAAAAAGTGTACATTCAAAAGACTTTTTATCAATTCTACTATTTTATCTTTATCAAAATAATTTTCTGTTCCATTATAAAGATATTCATATACATGATAATAAGTGTCTACTTTATCAACATATTTCTTTGTTTCTCCAAAAGGTATATAATCTATGCTTTTGCCATCTGAAGAATATTTTTCATTGTCAAGCCACGTCTGTACATTAGTTGGTCCTGCATTATATGCAGCAATTGTTAAATCTAAATCACCATTAAAGGTATCATTTAACCTTCTAAGATACCAACATCCCATTCTGATATTATATTCTTCGTCATATAAATCATCTTTAGAAAATGTATTAAACCCCATTTCCTTAGCTGCCCATTCCCCTGTTTCAACAGTTATTTGCATAAGCCCTACTGCATTTTTATTTGAATGAGCATTATCATCAAATTTACTTTCAGTTTTTATTACTGATAATACAAACAATGGGTCTAAATTATATTGATTGCTATAAGTATCTACATATTCTCGATACTTATAAGGAAAAAAATTCTCTTTTATAACATATCTAGAACCTACTAAGATTGCTATTATAATTGCTACTAAAATTATTAGTCTACAAAAGATTTTTTTTAGAAATTTCATTTTTTTCTCCTTAACTTAGCATATTAATTTTATAAAATCAATTAAATCATAAACTTGCTTTTGCGTATCAATTAAATCAGTATTATTATCAATAATAATATTGGCAAACTCTTTCTTTGCTTCCATAGACATTTGAGAATTTATTCTGCTGACTGCTTCAACCTTAGTTAACTTATCCCTGTTCATAACCCTTTGAATTTGAACAGAATTATCAGCATATACAAGAATAACATAATCCATTTCAATATGCAGATTATTTTCAATCAAAGTTGGAGCATCTATTATTATTATTTTTTCACCTTTTTTGTCGTATACTTTTATATTTTCTTCTATGCTTTGCTTAATATAAGGCATAATAATATCTTCATATTTTACTCTTTGTTTTGGAAATCTAAAGATATGATTTCCAAATTCTTTTCTTCTAAATTCGCCTCTCCAATCAAAGAAACCGGATCCAAATTGTGTGCGAACCATATCTAGTATTTCAGGGTTCTTTTCTAGTACTTCTTTAGCTATAATATCTGCATCTATAATTTTGAATTTTTCCCCTTTTAAAATATCAGATACAGTACTTTTCCCAGTACCAATTCCCCCTGTTAAACCAATCTTAATCATTTTATTTATAAACCCCTTTTTCAATGCACAATGCACAATTCACAATAATTGTGCATTGTGAATTCATTATTTCGCTTCATACCATGTATTACCAAAATTCACATCTACATCAAGTGCTACTTTCAGTTTTATAGCATTCTCCATTTCGTGTTGTACTAGATTTTTAACCTCTTCAAATTCTTCCTTCTTAACATTTAATATAAGTTCATCATGAACTTGAAGAATTAATTCACTTTTCAATTTCTTTTCATTTAATTTATTATAAACATTAACCATAGCAAGCTTTATTATATCCGCTGCACTTCCTTGAATCGGAGCATTCATAGCTAATCTATCACCTAAAGCTTTTACTATTTTATTAGACGCTTTTATTTCTGGTATAAATCTTCTTCTATTTAAAATAGTTAGTACATATCCAGTTTCCTGTGCATCTTTAACTATATTTTCCAAATATTTTTTTATCTTAGGATATCTTTCAAAATAAATAGCCATATATTCTTCTGCTTCTTTTTTTGTAATCTTTAAATCTTGAGCTAAACTAAATGCACCTATTCCATATACAATTCCAAAGTTTACAGCCTTAGCTCTACTTCTCATAAGAGAAGTTACCTCGTCTATTGGTACTTTAAAAACCTCTGAAGCTGTTTTTGTATGAATATCACTATGATGTTCAAATGCATCTATCATATTCTCATCATCTGCAATATGAGCTAAAACTCTTAATTCTATCTGAGAATAATCGCAAGAAACAAGTATATCATTTTCTTCCATAGGGATAAATACTTTTCTTATTTCCCGTCCTAATTCATGTCTAATTGGGATGTTTTGTAAATTAGGTTCTGTACTTGATAATCTTCCTGTTGTAGTAACAGTTTGATTAAAATTTGAATGAATACGCCCATCCTCATCAATCACATTTTTTAATCCTTCTATATATGTAGAATTAATCTTTGTAATTTGTCTATAATACATTATCTTAGGGATTATATCATGCTTATCCATTAATTTTTCTAAAACTTCTTGATTAGTTGAATACCCTGTTTTAGTCTTCTTAATCACTGGTAAATCTAATTTCTCAAATAATATCTTACTTAATTGTTTAGGTGAACTTATATTAAATTCTTCTTCTGAAAGCTTATATATTGCTTCTTGAGTCTCTTCAATTTCTTTTTTGAATTTTATTTTAAGTTCATCTAACATGGTTTCATTTATGTTAAATCCAATGCTCTCCATAGATGAAAGTACATATATTAAAGGATGCTCAACTTCATAATAAAGTTTATCCATATTTTCTTTATGAAGTTTTTCTTTTAACTTTTCATAAATACTTTGTAAATAGCTTGAAAGAATTACTTTAAGATTATTTCCTTCTTCACTTGGATTTTCTCCAACATACTGATTAACAAGCTCTAAAATTTCATATTTACTCTTTGAAGAATCGATTAAATAAGCTGCTATTGCAGTATCAAAATCAAATCCTTTAATTTCAATTTTATTTTTATTTAAAAATGTAACAAAGTTTTTTCCATCATGAATTACCTTTTTTATATTTTCATCTTCCATTAGGATTTTTAAAGTTTCTATAGCTTTTTCTTTATCTTTAAAACTTATGTCTTTAAAATTTATAATAGTACCACTATTTTCTTCACCTAAAATCAAATATTCAAGTTCTAATTTAGAATATGTAGATGCATCTGATAAAATATAATCTATATAAATTCTATTCTTTTTCTTTGAAAATAATTCTTTCATATCTTCAATTGTATCTATAGTATTAACTTCAACTTTAGACTCTTCAAAAACTAAATCATCTTTGAATTTAGCTAAAATTGATTTCATTTCAAGTTTAATAAGCATTTTTTTAATTTCTAATATATCTTCTTTTTCACTACAATTAATATCATCTAATGTTATTTCAATTGGAACTTCTCTCATAATAGTCGCAAGTTTTTTAGAGAATATTGCTTGTTCCACATTATTTTCTAAATTTTCTTTAAGCTTCTTGCCCGGAATATTCTCAATATTCTTTAACACTTCTTCAATAGAACCATATTCTTTTATAAGCTTAAATGCAGTTTTTTCTCCAACGCCTGGAACTCCTGGAATGTTATCAGACTTATCTCCCATAAGGCCTTTAACATCTATAAATTGATTTGGTGTTACTTCAAATTCATCTATAAAGGTTTTTCTATCATATACGGCTGTTTCGCTGACACCCTTTTTAGTAATTACAATTTTAGTACTGTCAGATGCTAATTGAAGTGCATCTTTATCTCCTGTAACTACAAATACTTCAGTGGAATTATTTTCAGCAAACTTAGAGACTGTACCAATTAAATCATCAGCTTCAAAGCCTTCTATTTCAAAAATCTTTATCCCCATAAACTTTAACAATTCTTTGATAATTGGGAATTGTTCTGCAAGTTCTGGTGGCATTTTATTTCTTCCTGCTTTATATTCTGCATATTCCTTATGTCTAAAAGTTGGTGCTTTTAAGTCAAAGGTAGCAATTATACTATCTGGATTAATTTCATCCTTCATCTTAAACAACATATTCATGAAGCCATAAATGGCATTAGTATTTATTCCATCACTATTGTTCATCGGAGGCAATGCATAAAAAGCCCTATTCATAAGTGAATTTGAGTCTAAAATTAATAATTTCTTCATTTAAACCTCCTAAGTTTATCATAAAAATTATTTGCATACTAAGCATGGTCAAAAAAATAAATAGCCAGTACGCTAGTTTATTATACTATATTATAGCCTTTAAAGTATAGATTTATAAAGTGAAACTTTTTACTTTGATAATTGCTGAAATTAGTGTAATAATAATATGATAAAAATTATTTTTTATGAGGTGATATAGTTGTTTAATGATTTATTATTAAAATATGCAAAACTTGCAGTTGTTAAAGGTATTAATATACAAAAAGATAGTCTATTAGTTATAAATAGTCCTATTGAGTGTAGTGATTTTGCAAAAATGATTGCAGAAGAAGCTTATAAAATTGGTGCTTCTGATGTTGTTATAAATTATAATGATGAGAAATTTAATAAAATTAGATTTAATAATTCTAGTAAAGAGGTTCTTTCTTTTACTCCAGATTTTGAACGTGATAAATATAATTATTATGTAGAAAAAAATGCTGCTTTTTTAAGCATTTCTGCATCTGATCCTGATATTTTTAAAGATGTTGATTCTGATAAAATCTCAGCATATCAGAAAAGTAGACGTATGGCTTTAGAAAAATACCATGATGCTTGTTCTTCTAATAAAAATTCATGGTGTATAATTTCAATACCGACTGAAAATTGGGCTAAGAAGGTATTTAGTCAAGTTAACTCTAAAATCGCAGTCGAAAAATTATGGGATGCAATTTTTAGTGTTATGAGACTCAAAGAAGATAATCCTATAGATGCATGGAATAACCATGTTAATATTCTTCATAAAAAAGTTTTGGAATTAAATGCTCATGAATTTGAATATTTACATTTCACAAATTCTCTCGGCACAAATTTAAAGGTCGGATTAGTTAAAAATCATATTTGGTGTGGTGGAGAAGATACTACTCAAGATGAACTTAAATTTATTGCAAATATGCCTACTGAAGAAGTTTATACAACTCCAAAATTAAATGATGTAAATGGAATTGTATTTAGTTCAAAACCTTTAAGCTATTGCGGAAATTTAATAAATAATTTTTCATTAACCTTTAAGGATGGTAAAGTTATAGATTTCACTGCTGAAACTGGATTAGATATTTTAAAAGAATTAATAAATACTGATGAAGGTTCAAATCATTTAGGCGAAGTTGCTTTAGTTCCTTATAATTCTCCAATTTCAAATTCAAACATAATTTTTTATAATACATTATATGATGAAAATGCTTCCTGCCATTTAGCTCTTGGTTCTTCATATCCATGCTGTATAAAAGATGGAGAAAAAATGACTAAAGAAGAATCAAAAATAGCATATGCAAATGTTTCATTAACACATGTTGATTTTATGATAGGAACAAAAAATACAAATATTATTGGTGTCAAGGCTAATGGAGAAGAAGTTCAAATATTTAAGGATGGTAATTGGGCATAAGTAAAATAACTGTTTAAAACTAGAATAAAATAAAAAAGCCTAAAGCAGAAATACTATATTATTTCGTACTTTAGGCTAACATTTCATAAATTTTATTTATTCACTATCTTTTCGTAAAATATTCTATACCTATTGCAGTGCGGACTTCTTTCAAAGTATTTGCTGCTACAGCTCTAGCTTTATCGCTACCATCTTTCAACATATCATATATAGCATCAATATCTTTTTCAAATTCTATTCTTCTATTTCTTATTGGTTCAAGTTCAGCTTGCATTACTTCATTTAAGTATTTTTTAACCTTCATATCACCAAGTCCACCACGTTTGTAGTGTTCTTTCATTTCTTCTACGGTGTTCTTATCGCTTGCAAAAACATCTAAATAAGTAAATACAGTATTTCCTTCTATTTGTCCCGGATCTTCTACTCTTATATGATTAGGATCTGTATACATTGACATAATTTTCTTTTTAATTGTATCAGCATCGTCAGATAAATATATACAATTTCCTATTGATTTGCTCATTTTAGCTTTTCCATCAGTACCTGGTAATCTTCCTGCATTAGAACTTGGAAGAACAGCTTCTGGCTCAACTAAAACGTCTCCATAAATAGAATTAAAACTTCTAACAATTTCTCTAGTTTGTTCAATCATCGGTAATTGATCTTCTCCAACAGGAACTGTAGTTGCTTTAAATGCTGTTATATCAGCAGCTTGACTTACAGGATATATAAGGAATCCAGCTGGAATACTATTTTCAAAATTCTTCTGCTTTATTTCTTGTTTAACTGTTGGATTTCTTTCTAATCTTGATAATGTAACAAGATTTAAATAATGCATTGTAAGTTCATTTAATTCTGGTATTTGTGATTGTATAAATATATTAGATTTACTTGGATCAATTCCAACAGCTAAATAATCTAATGCAACTTCTTTTAAACTATTCCTTATTATTTCAGGATTTCTTGCATTATCAGTTAAAGCTTGTTGGTCTGCTATCATTATAAAACTTTCATATAAACCAGACTCTTGAAGCGCTACTCTATTCTTTAAAGAACCTATATAATGTCCAATATGTAACTTTCCAGTTGGTCTATCTCCTGTTAATATTATTTTCTTATCCATTAAAAATTCACTCCTAAACTATAAAAGTAACTAAGCCTCTGCTTTAATTTTACTTTCAACTACCTTATTAATAATTTCTACCCTTTTATCACCTAAAACATTTGCTATCTTCACAGACATACTCTTTTCTTTATAAATAGAGTCTTTATTCGCATTAACAAGTTTCATTATTCTGTCTTCCATCTTTTCATATGAAATTAAATCATCACTATATGTATCTACAATATCCTTTAAACATGTCGCTAATTCTTTTGGGTTTCTATAAACTGCTCTCATCTTTTTCTCCTTAACACTAAAAAAATTATTTTTTAACGATTTCTTAAAATTTTGAATTCCCTATTAACTGTAATTTAGTAAATAAGTTTCGTTTTATTATATCATTATATATAGGAAAATTCTATATTCAAACATAAAGCACATTCAAAAAAATAACAAGCCAGTATGCTAGTATAATTGACTTGTTATTTTCTTTAATGTGCCTAAAGACTATCTTAAAATAAAACTTTTTAAGATAGCCTATAAAAATCTGTTTTTAATAAATAATTTTACAATTAGTTAATACTAATAGTAAAATCATTTGGAACTATCATCACAATGCATTTAGCACGTTTCACAACATTTGTTGTTACTGAACCTATCATTCTAGTTAAACCTCTTTTGGTCGATTTAGTCATAACTATTATACCTATATTTTCTTCAGTTGCCTTCTTTACAATTTCATCTCCTGGATATCCAAAAGTAAAATATGTTTCAACATTATAGTCTTTCATCTTTTCTTTAGCAGCTTCCAATATTTCTGCTCCCAATTCTTGAGCAAATTGTATTTCATCAGCAACTATCATTTCATTTATTAATACCAATTCTTTTACATTCATTATTATTATTTCCACTGAGTCTTTTGGAAATATCTCTTTTACGAAATCTAAAGAATGCATGCTTCTTTCAGTTCCATCTATTGGTATTAAAACTTTCTTCTTATTCATATATACTCCCCCTCAAATATCTAGTTAACATAAGTATTCTACATAATATCCATAATATCCTCTATTTTTATATAATCCATATATTTTTTTCTATTAACGATAAATATTTATAGGGTATACATCTATCTTGAAAGGTTTAAGATAGATGCATACCCGAATTTTTATTTTATGTTATTTTTACTTTTACTCTAAAATTTCTCCATTAGTTGAAATAGTCACTATTTGCCAAGGAATCATCTTTTCGCTTGCCTTAAGTGCAGTCTTAACCGCATTTACGATACCCCCGCAGCAAGGAACTTCCATTCTTACTACTGTAAGACTTTTTATATCATTCATTTTTAAAATTTCTGTAAGCTTTTCTGAGTAATCTCCTTCGTCAAGTTTTGGACAACCTATTAATGTAATTCTATTTTTAATAAACTTATTATGAAAATCACTATATGCATAAGCTGTACAATCTGCTGCTATAAGTAAATTAGCATTATTGAAATAGGTTGCATTTGGTGGCACAAGTTTAATTTGTACTGGCCATTGATTTAATTGTGATGTTACTTCATTAGTTATAATATCACTTTTAACTTGTATTTTATTATGATTAATTACTCTTGATTGTGATCCTGGACAACCAAATGATATTTCTTCATTTTTATTTACTTCTATATTTTTTTGTTCCATTTTTCTTTTTTCCATATGAATTTGTACAGCTTCTTCATCATAGTCAGCTGCTTCACGTTCTTCAAAAGTAATAGCACCAGTTGCACATGAAGGAAGACAATCTCCCAGTCCATCACAATAATCATCACGTAATAACTTTGCTTTTCCATTTACCATGATAATTGCACCTTCATGACAAGCACTTGCACAAAGCCCACATCCATTGCACTTTTCTTCATCAATTTTAATAACTCTTCTTATCATAAAATCCACCATCCTATATTATTTTTCACATTCACATGCTCTCTATAATCTTATTATACTAGAATAACAATCTAATTTCTGTGTCATTTGCAACAAAAAAATAAATTTAAATATTTAATATTGATTAATTGCAACATCAAAAACTGCTAGTTTTTCAATAAATGTCTTTTAACATTGGATAATATGTAATATTTTTTTCATTTGACATTTTTTTTGTTATAATCTAATGTAGTAAAAAAAATCAAGGGGGATTTATTTTGACAGAAAATATTAACTGCAATATCAATAAAAATCATCATTTTGCCTTTTTAGATGAATTCAAAGATGGGCTTAAGAAAGGATTACCTATAGGACTTGGATATATATCAGTATCTTTAACCTTTGGTATGATGGCTGTAAGCGGAGGCATTAGTCCTTTAATGGCAGTTTTTATTTCATTTACTAATGTAACATCTGCCGGACAATTTGCAGGTATTCAATTAATTTTTCAAACTTCTTCATATTTTGAAATAGCTCTAACAGTCTTTGTGATAAATATTAGGTACATGCTTATGTCCTTATCTTTATCACAAAAGCTCACTAAAACTACTACTCTTCTAGAAAAATTAATATTAGCATTTGGAGTAACTGATGAAACCTTTGCTGTTGCTTCCTTAGAACAAAAGCCTTTAACAGCTCCGTATATGTTTGGATTAATAACATTTCCAATTGTAGGTTGGACATTTGGGACTTTCCTTGGAGCTGTAACAAGTACCATTTTACCACTTAAGCTTCAAGATTCTTTAGGAATAGCATTATATGCTATGTTTATAGCTTTA
>Ga0302165_10000446_pt1 | contig 15159 bp, 11 predicted proteins | sample I_Fen_E3_2_FD_193499 | JGI IMG/M metagenome (GOLD analysis project Ga0302165, IMG submission 193499) | Peat permafrost microbial communities from Stordalen Mire near Abisko, Sweden - I_Fen_E3_2 | ecosystem: Environmental > Terrestrial > Soil > Wetlands > Permafrost | place: Sweden: Abisko...
CTTAGCAATTGTATTGAATTTCACCAAGACAGTAGTTCGTTTTCAAATATTGCACTTGTATTTTCAACAACGTTCCTAGGCTTTAAAGTTGCAATGATGGAACGTATCCAGTGTTTAAATGAACTTGCAAAGAAGCATCGTGTTGATTTATACACAGACAGTAATTCAATTGAATTAATTGGGGTTAATAATATCGGAAGTGTTGATTATCATCAAGATATGCCAAAAGTATTTCATCAAAGCAAGATTAACCTAAACTTTACAATTATAAATATTCGTAGTGGCATTCCTCTTAGAGTTTGGGATGTGATGGGGGCAGGGGGGTTTATGCTTACTAATTTTCAAGCAGAAATACCGCAGTATTTTGAAAATGAAAAAGACCTTGTATATTTTGAAAGTATGGATGATATGACTAAAAAAGTAGATTACTACCTTACGCATGAAGAAGAAAGAATGCAGATAGCGAGAAATGGATATGAGAAAGTCAAAAAACATCATTCTTATGAGGCTAGACTAAAGCAAATACTTTTGGATATTCAACAATAATAAAAGTTTAGAAAAACTTATAAGATATTATAAAAACTATAGAAAACGCGTAAGTATACTGGCTATGTCTGCATACTTACGCGTTTTGTATTATTGTCTTAAATAATTATGAAATATTTGTTTTAAATTAAACAAGATAATTGTAAACTGATTTATCTTGGATTTTCTATATCATTTTTCCACTAGTAAATCCATCAAATTCTTGAAACATAGTTTCTTCAGATTTACGCATCATCAAAGTGACAGTATCGTTCTTAAAAACAAGTTGAATAAAAATATTACCAATACATTCATCAATCAGATGAGCTTTGATTAGAAACGTATCCTTGGAACACCAGGTGCCAGATATGGCAGTCGTGTAATTGTAAGATGGAAATTGTTGAATACAATTCGCTCCAATTGCAAATTTCAAAGTGTGGTTACCAGATAAATTACTGTAATCAAATTGTCCACTCGTACATTTATCATTACCACTATTATGAAACGAAAGTGTAATATTTGTAAATCCCATTTTGTTATTATCAAGTAAAAATGTTTTGCTATTAATTAAACGCATAAAGGGAGATGTATCTGCGCCATGAAGATACATTAGCTGTCTGGAGCCAACATAATTTGTGAGCGCTGTTTGAGAGTTTAAAATTGCATCATCTGTATTGGTGGATGAATTTGCTATGATTGGGCAATCAGAGAGTGCTGGATATACAGTATCCCAAAATGCATCATAGATAAGCTGAACACCACCCTGTCTGCCTTGTGTATCAGCGGTAGTAATTAAAATCAAATCTTTATCTGGAAGATAGAGTGCTAATTGTCCACCCATTCCATAGCACACAATGCCATTGTGAGTAGTACACCAGAATTGATAGCCATAACCTTGCATTTCTTCAAAGGTAGCTGATTTGCTATAGTTATCAATTTGTTTTGCAGTTGCTTCTTTTATGTAATTAGCGGGTAATAGCTGTTTGCCATTGTTAAGACCCTTATGTGCAATTAAGTACATAACTTTCAGTAAATCATATGGAGTTGCCATCATCCCTGACCCACCCATACTTACTCCAACTGGATCTTTCATGCAGTAAGCATCCTTGGAAAAATCGAGTTCATCTAAAAACTTGCTCCTTAGATAATTAAGAAGCTCCATACCAGAAAGCTTTTCGACTAAAGCTGCAAGTGTATGGGTGGAAGAAGTATCATATGAAAAGCAGGTGCCAGGCACATGACTTGGTGTTACTGAAAAAAATGTCTTAACCCAATCATCAATAAGCATTACTTTAAAGGTTGTCTTGTCATGTGCACTTGCCATACGAAGCATATCACGAATGGTCATAGCTTCAATATAAGGATGAACACCTTCTACAGGAAGCTTTTCAGGAAAATATTGAATGATATGATCATCAAGTGAAAGCTTTCCTTCTTCTTCTAGCAGACCAATACCAAGAGATACAAAACTTTTGGTAATAGAAAACATTCGATGTAATGTATTTCTTTCATATGGCTTGTAATAAGTTTCCATAATAACTTTGTCGTGTCTCATGACAATAGCACTATGCATAGGTATATCAATATCTTCGAGTCTTTTAAGAAAACCAATTAGTGATTCTGATGTAATACCCATCTCTTCAGGGGTTGCAGTTGGAAAATCCGTAAAAAAATTCATAGTTAGCTCCTTTAGTAAAATAAAATTATGTTAAATTATCCCAATAAATTAGTAAATCATTATACATTTTACCACATCGTAGGATTAATTAGTATATAGTTTTATTGGTACTTTCTGTATATTTGTGTTATTATAGAGAATAAACTATATTGTCATTTTGGGCAAATTAATATTAAATTAAATTGATATAATAGTATTAAAAGAATTATTACAAAAACTATAAATTAGAAAAAGAATTGTATTTGAGGAGAACGGGGAAATGACTAATTTTTTGATCAACAAATTTGTTAAAAATAGTGAGGATATTACAAACCCTAAAATCAGACAAAACTATGGTATGTTCTGTGGATTAGTAGGGATTATTTGTAATCTATTATTATTTTCAACAAAATTTTTTGCTGGTATAATAACAGCATCTATTTCAATATCAGCGGATGCATTTAACAATTTATCAGATGCTGGTTCATCAATCGTAACATTAATCGGATTTAAAATGGCAGGAAAACCTGCAGATTCAGGTCATCCATTTGGACATGGACGAATAGAGTATTTATCAGGGGTGATAGTATCATTTGCAATTATCATAATGGGATATGAATTGTTTAGAAGTTCGATTGCTAAGATATTAGATCCTCAAAAGATGAAATTTAGCTTGGTTTCGATGATAATCTTAGTGTGTTCAATACTCATAAAGTTATGGATGGCGGCGTTCAACACAAAAATAGGAAAGAAAATCAACTCGTCATCGATGGGTGCAACTGCAATCGATAGTTTAAGCGATTGTGTAGCAACTACAGCCGTTTTGATTGCGTTAATAGTATCTACAACTACGGGATTTAATATTGATGGGTATGCGGGCGTATTGGTTGCTTGCTTTGTATTTATGGCAGGAATTACTACAGCCAAAGACACATTACAGCCACTTCTTGGGAAACCAGCGGACAAAGAATTTGTAGAAGCGCTAGAAGAAACGATTACTTCACATCCAGAAATTATAGGGGTTCATGATTTGATCGTACATGATTATGGCCCAGGGCGTGTATTTGTAACATTACATGCAGAAATACCATACGAAATGAATGTTTTAGAGGCACATGATATAATAGATATAACGGAAAAAGAAGTAGCACAAGAATTCAATTGTGAGATATCAATACATATGGATCCGATCGTTACAGATGATGCTACTGTAAGTAAACTAAAAAAAATGACTGAATCAATATTAACAGAAATTGATCCAATCATTAAAATGCATGACTTTCGTATTACAAATGGTCCCTATATCAAAAACTTAATTTTTGATATAGAAGTTCCGTATGACTACAAACAAGCAGATGAAGATTTGGTAAAAATAATACAAGATGAAATCTATCTTCATGAAGCGAAGTGTGTTGCCGTTATTCATGTTGATAAAAGTTTTGTGGCTGAATAAAGGGAATCAAAAATCGCAACATAAGAATGCTTAGCATTTTTATGTTGCGATTTTTTAAATCCATCCACCATCAAAAGCAATGGCTTGTCCAGTTAAGTAAGCGTGATTTGTTGCAAGTTGATATACAAAATCAGCTACTTCTTCTGCTTGACCTAGGCGTCCAGTTGGGATGTCGTTAACGAGATCTATTAATTCTTGTTCCTCTAAAAAATAATTCATCTCAGTGTCGATTGCGCCGCATGCAACAGCGTTTACCTGTATGCCACTAGGTGCTAATTCTTTTGCTAATGCTTTTGTTAAAGAATTTACAGCTCCTTTGGTTGCAGAATAGGCGACTTCACAGGATGCACCAGTGATTCCCCAAACCGAAGAAATGTTAATGATTTTTCCTTGCTTTTTGTGAACCATTTCTGGTATTGCAAAATGACAGCAGTTATATATAGAAGTAATATTGGTATTTACTATCTGGTTCCAAGCATCAGACTCCATATCTTGAAAAAGACCGATGTAAGAAATTCCTGCATTATTTATAAGAATATCAATTCCACTAAATTGCTTTTTGATTAGAGAAAAAAGTTCTTTTGTATTTTCATAATTGCCAACATCACCAAGATAAGCAAGACATGACACATTATACCCTTCAATTTCTTTCTTGACCGCCTGAAGGCGTTCTTCACTTCTTACACAGTTAATTATTACATTATAATTCTCTTTTGCAAATTTTATTGCAATCGCTTTTCCAATACCTCTTGAAGAACCGGTGACAAGTACAGTTTTTTTATTCATAATCCCCCTCCAATATTTAAAATGTAACCATTTTCAAATAAAAGTATACCATAAACAACTTTTATTTACATCAGCGAAATCGGTTCGAAAATTTTATTCGTGCTTAAAATGATATGAAATAATTTAGAAAATAAATAAATAAAAGCTTGACAAATTAGCTGTTGTGCAAAGTAGACAAAAAGCAAATAGTTGTCCACTAATGGAAAAAAATATCGAATAGTTGTTGTTGCTAAAACCACATAGTTATCCACAAGAAAAAATGCCCATTTTATCTAATTCTTGAGTTATACACCAACTTATACACATTATCCACAATAAATGTACTTGGTTATATCGTGATTTATCACCACAAAATGTGAATAAATGTTTTGTTTAATTATAATAAAAACCAAAAAACGACATAAAATTTTAGGAAATTCTATTGACAAATAGAGAATAATGTAGTTGAGTGTCGAATAAAGGAATATGGATTAATTGTGAGAATTCACTTGTTTAAAACTAAAATTGTGGTATAATATAACCATAATACACGTAAAGGAGTTGAATATTATGCGTTTTATTATTAAAGGAAGAAATATTGAAGTAACTGAAGGTTTGAGAACATCTATAGAAGAAAAGTTAGGTAAACTTGATCGATTTTTTGCAGTAGACACAGAAGTTTATGTAACACTTACCGTAGAGAAAGAAAGACAAAAAATTGAGGTAACAATACCAGTTAAAGGCAGCATCGTAAGATCAGAACAAGTAAGCAGTGATATGTACGTATCAATTGATTTGGTAGAGGAGGTTATCGAAAGACAGTTAAAGAAATATAAACATAAGTTTGTTGATAAGAAACAGCAAGCGGAAGATTTTAATAAAGAGTTTGTAGATAAGGATTTTATTGATGAAGCAGAGATTAAAATCATTAGAACCAAGCGTTTTGGAATTAAACCTATGGATCCCGAAGAAGCTTGTATTCAGATGGAATTATTAGGCCATAACTTTTATGTGTTTTTTAATGCAGAGACAGAAGAAGTGAATGTGGTATATAAAAGAAAAGGTAGTACTTACGGATTAATAGAACCAGAGTTTTAAGGAGTTATCAATTTTCGTAGATATGTTTTATTATAAAATAAGGACAGGCTAATCACTTGTCCTTATTTGTATATTCAAGAAAAGTATTTTCACCATGTAGGAACTTGCGTTAAAGAAACAAAGGTGATACAATAATCCAAAGTGGCATTTTTCAACTTAAAATTATATTTAACTATGTTAAAGGTCATGATTTATTATACATTTAAGGAGATTAACGGAATGGGATTTTTTCAGAAAGTATTTGGTACTCATAGTGAACACGAATTGAAAAGAGTGATACCAATAGTTGATAAGATTGAAAGCCTGCAAAGTCAGATGCAGACGCTCTCAGATGAACAGCTGCGAGGAAAGACGAGTGAATTCAAATCTCGCTTATCAAAGGGAGAAACATTAGATGATATTTTACCAGAAGCATTTGCTGTTGTAAGAGAAGCTGGTAAGAGAGTTCTTGGAATGGAACCTTATAGAGTGCAATTGATTGGTGGTATGATACTTCATCAAGGACGTATTGCAGAGATGAAAACTGGAGAAGGTAAGACTCTTGTATCCACACTTCCTGCGTATTTGAATGCACTTACTGGGGACGGAGTTTTAATTGTCACAGTAAATGATTATCTTGCAAAACGTGATGCTGAGTGGATGGGACAGGTTCATGAGTTCCTAGGCCTTACAGTAGGCGTTGTTCTTAATAATAAGAAGGATGAAGAAAGAAGAGAAGCATATAAATGTGACATTACATATGTTACTAATAATGAACTTGGATTTGATTACTTAAGAGATAATATGGTGATTTATAAAGAACAACTTGTTCTTAGATCATTGAAATATGCGATAATAGATGAGGTCGATTCAGTACTTGTTGATGAGGCAAGAACTCCTCTTATTATTTCAGGACAGAGTGGAAAATCAACAAAACTTTATGAAGCTTGTGATATTTTAGCTAGACAGTTAGAACGTGGTACAACAACTGGTGAGATGACTAAGATGGCTGCAATTATGAAGGAAGAGCTTGAAGAAGACGGTGATTTCACTGTAAATGAAAAAGATAAAATAGTGAACCTCACTGACGAAGGTGTTGAGAAGGTTGAAAAATTCTTTCATTTGGAAAATTATTCAGATCCAGAGAATTTAGAGATTCAACATAATATTATACTTGCATTGCGTGCTCATAATCTTATGTTTAGCGATAAGGATTACGTTGTTAAAGATGATGAAGTATTAATCGTAGATGAGTTTACTGGACGTATTATGCCAGGTAGAAGATATTCCGATGGACTTCATCAGGCAATCGAAGCAAAAGAACATGTAAAAGTGAAAAGAGAAAGTAAGACCCTTGCTACGATTACATTTCAGAACTTCTTCAATAAGTTTGAGAAGAAAGCTGGTATGACAGGTACAGCACTTACAGAGGAAAAGGAATTTAGAGAAATCTATAATATGGATGTTATCGAGATTCCGACGAATCAAAAAATCCTTCGTAAAGATTCACAAGATGCTGTTTATAAGACCAAGGAAGAAAAATTGAATGCAGTTGTAGATTCAGTAGAAGAATCATATGCGATTGGACAACCTGTACTTGTTGGTACAATTACAATTGAAGGCTCTGAAAGAGTAAGTGATTTGCTTAAAAAGAGAGGGATTCCACATAAAGTCCTCAATGCTAAGTTCCATGAACTAGAAGCAGAAATCGTAGCAGAAGCTGGTAAACATAAGGCTGTAACAATTGCTACTAATATGGCAGGTCGTGGTACAGATATTAAGCTTGATGAGGAAGCAAAAGCAGCTGGTGGACTTAAGATTATTGGTACAGAAAGACATGAAGCGAGACGTATTGATAATCAATTACGTGGACGTGCAGGCCGTCAAGGCGATCCTGGTGAGTCAAGATTCTTCATTTCACTTCAAGATGATTTGATGAGACTTTTTGGTTCAGATAAACTTATGAGCGTGTTTAATACATTAGGTGTTGCTGATAATGAACAGATTGAACATAAGATGCTTTCGAATGCAATTGAAAAAGCGCAGAAGAAGATAGAGACGAATAACTATGGTATCAGAAGAAACTTACTTCAGTATGATGAAGTTATGAATGAGCAACGTGAAATTATTTACGCTGAAAGAAGAAAAGTTCTCGATGGCGAAAGTATGCGTAATTCAATTTATAAGATGATTACTGATTTGACAGAGGCTGCAGTAGATACTTGTATTAGTGATGATCATAGCTCAGATCAGTGGAATTATGTAGAATTAAATGAAATATTACTTCCAACTATGCCGCTACCAATGATTACTCAATCTGAAGATGTAAATAATAAGAATGAACTCAAACATATGCTGAAAGAAAGAGCAGTTAAATTTTACGAAGATAAAGAAGCAGAATTCCCAGAAGTTGAGCATTTAAGAGAACTTGAACGTGTAATCCTACTTAAGGTAATTGATAGAAAGTGGATGGATCACATTGATGATATGGATCAACTTCGTCAAGGTATCGGTCTTCAGGCATATGGTCAAAGAGATCCACTTGTACAGTATAAAGTAATGGGTTATGATATGTTTGATGAGATGACAAAAGGTATTAGTGAAGATACAGTAAGACTTCTTATGCATGTACAGGTTGAACAAAACGTTGAAAGAGAGCAAGTTGCCAAAGTAACAGGAACGAACAAAGATGATTCTGCTACAAAGATACCAATGAAACGTGAGGAAAAGAAGATATATCCGAACGATCCTTGTCCATGTGGAAGTGGTAAGAAGTACAAACAGTGTCACGGACGGTTGTAATATTGGCGAATAATGAGTTAGAATAAAGTAAATAATAGCAAGAAAAAAATAAAATAAAGTAGGTGATCAAATGGTAGAATTAGATCAGTTTAAATATAAACTCTCAAACTACACACAACCATTGGACGAAATAAGGGAGTCACTTTGACTTGGCTAACAAGCAAAAGCGGATTGAAGAAATAGAAGCAAGTATGGAAGCTCCTGGGTTTTGGGATGAAACAGACAAATCTCAGGAAATAATGAAAGAACTTAAGGGTCTTAAGGTTGCATTTGAAAAGTATGATGAGCTAAAGCAAGGATTAGAGGATGCCAAAACACTTATTGAGATGGCAGACGAAGAAAACGATGCTTCATTAATCCCAGAAATTCAAAATGAAATTACAGTTTTTGATGAGAAAATTAACAAGCTTAAGATTAGTACGCTTTTATCAGAGGAATATGATAAGAATAATGCGATTCTTACATTGCATGCAGGTGCTGGTGGAACAGAATCATGTGATTGGGCTGCAATGCTTATGCGCATGTATATGAGATGGGCAGATACAAAAGGATTTAGAACAGAAGTGATTGATTACCTTGATGGAGAAGAAGCTGGTATGAAATCAGTGACGATTGAAATCGAGGGTGAGAATGCTTATGGATATCTCAAATCCGAAAAAGGCGTTCACAGATTAGTTCGTATTTCACCATTTAATGCAGCTGGAAAAAGACAGACATCATTTGTATCTTGTGATGTAATGCCTGATATAGAAGTTGATCTTGATATTGATATTGATTTAGATGATTTAAGGGTCGATACTTATCGTGCAAGTGGCGCAGGTGGACAGCATATAAATAAGACATCTTCAGCAGTTAGAATTACGCATATTCCGACTGGAACAGTAGTTCAATGTCAGAATGAACGTTCCCAGCATCAAAACAAAGACAAAGCAATGCAGATGTTGAAAGCAAAGTTGTTTTTACTTAAGAAGCAGGAGAATGCGGACAATTTATCCGATATTCGTGGTGCTATTAAAGAAATCAATTTTGGAAATCAGATTAGAAGCTACGTACTGCAACCGTATACGATGGTAAAAGATCATAGAACGAATACTGACGTAGGTAATGCACAAAGTGTACTCGATGGTAATTTAGACCCACTGATAACTGCTTATCTTCAGTGGAATAGCACTGGAAGAGACAAGGAGGATTAAATGCAATGGCAAATTATTTAAAACCAGTAATTTTTAAATTAGGAAGCGAAAGTTATGGCATAGATATTAATCTTGTAAGTTCAATTGAAAAGCAAGTAGATGTTGTATCTGTACCAAATACACTTCAGTATATTAAAGGAATCATTAAACTCAGAAATGAAATCATTCCTGTAATCAACTTAAAAAAGAGATTTAATATGAAGGATGCTGATATTTCCGGTGAGAATGCAATTATTGTAAAGCTTCCTAACATTACAATTGCAATTGAAGTAGATGCAGTAGAAGAGATTCATAGCATTGAAGAGTCTGAAGTAGTAGATATGCCAACCATTGTAAAGACAGAGGATTTAAAATACTTTGATAAGGTTGTTAGTGTGAATGGTAAATTAGTCGTTTTAATTAATGTGAATTATTTACTTAGTGAAAGCGAGCAGACATCTGTCGCAAATCTAACTGAAAAATTAAGTTAAATATAAGTTATCTGAATTAAAATGTAGAAACAACGAGTAGTTTTGATGAGGCAATTGCAAAGATAGGAAATGGAAGACCATTGACTAATTGCCAGTTGCCTCATTTTTTTGAATGATTCATACAAGTCAAAATTTATGTGGGGTATTAGATGCGTGATCAAGAAAAATATCTGAAATTTAAAAGAAGTGCAGGTATACTAATGGCAATTAGTAGCATTCCCTCACCATATGGAATTGGAACGTTTGGTAAGGCTGCTTATGAATTTATTGACTTTGTAAAAGCCTCAAATCACAAATATTGGCAAGTACTGCCGCTTGGTCCAACAGGCTATGGTGATAGCCCCTATCAGACCTGTTCTGTTTTTGCAGGTAATCCCTATTATATTGATTTAGATATACTTGTTGAAGAAGGTCTTCTTACAAAATCATATGTGCAATCATTTGATTGGGGAGATGGTACAATACCAGTGATGGTTTCGGAAAATGATTCCAATCAAGGTGACCACGAATTTTATCGAGATGAAAAACTTGGAAGTCAGAGCTATGTAAGTTATGAAAAGATATTTTTATCTAGATTTTTAGTGTTAGCAACAGCATTTGAGAACTTTAAAAGTAAACGAATGGAGAATGGCTACAAGGATTATGATGATTTTGTGGCTACTAATGATGACTGGTTAGAAGACTATTCGCTATATATGGCGTGCAAAGCATATTTTGGATATAAAGATTGGGACAAATGGGATGATGAAATTAAGTTTCGAACCCCAGAAGCTTTATTAAAATACAAAACAAAATTGATAAAAGAGATAGAATTCTGGGAGTTTTGCCAGTTTGAATTTTTTAAACAATGGAATAATCTTAAAAAATATGCAAATGATAACGGAATTGAAATAATTGGTGATATTCCTATATATACAGCTTTAGATAGTGCAGATGTGTGGGCGAATACTAAGATGTATCAGTTGAATGAAAAACTCGAGCCAATTAAAGTTGCAGGAGTACCACCAGATGCATTTTCTGCATTGGGGCAGAAATGGGGAAATCCAATTTACGACTGGGATGCTATGGAAAATGATCGCTTTTCATGGTGGGGAAAACGAATGAAAAATGCCGCTCAGATGTATGACATAATCAGAATAGATCACTTTATTGGTATTGTGAAATATTATACAATACCGACAGAATGTCTTGATGCAAGAATTGGTGAATATAAGACAGGACCAGGTAAGAAGCTTACAGATGTAATTAACGAAGCAATTGGTGAAAAAAAGATAATCGCAGAAAATTTGGGAGTCGCAATTCCAGAAGTTGAAGAATTATTAAAAGAAAATAATTACCCGGTAATGGAAGTCTTGGAATTTGCATTTGACGGTAATAGTGATAATCCTCATATCCCGTATAATTATGAGAAAAATTCAGTGGTTTATGGTGGAACGCATGATAATGAAACATTGCAGGGATTTTTTAATGAACGAAATGATCAAGAACTTGAGTATGCATATGATTATCTTGGAACAAGGGATAAAAATTTGATAGTTGATCAGGTATTTAGATCGGCTTATGGAAGCGTAGCAAATCTAGTTATATTCCAAGTACAAGATATTTTGAAATTGGATAATTCCGCAAGAATGAACTTCCCATCAACACTTGGAGACAATTGGAAATGGCGGTTGAGAAGTAATCAATTAAATGATTCACACATTAACAATTTAAACTATTTAGTTAGGATTTTCGGAAGAAAATAATTTTTGACTTGTTGTAAAAAGATAGTGAATAGCCCTGTATGCTGTTCACTATCTTTTTATTGTTTTCTCTTATATTATTTTGAAACTTTAGAATAATTTCAAACACACAATAAGAAGATAATATAAAATGACACAAAATAATTTGTTATATTTCTAAAATAATTCAGCATAATACAACGAACCAAAAATATTGTCGATTTATGTCAGAATGGATTTGCTATTTTGCAATTATCTTGATATTCTATTTGTGAAAATACAAATGAAATGAGGGTTGACATTGTATAAAATAGCTGTATGTGATGATGTTTCTGTTGATATTGATAATATTGTTCAAATTATTAAAAAAAAATCAAATGAAAGTGATATTTTTGGAATAAGTTACTTTTTATACAAGAGTGGAAATGACTTATTGAAAAATATAAATGAAAGATTTGATGTAATATTTTTGGACATTCAAATGGGGAAGATGGACGGGAGTGAGGTTGCTAAGTTAATTCGAAAAGTTGATGCAGAAGTCATTCTTGTGTTCTATTCGGGAATACGAGCTCCAAGCGCAGAGCTGTTTAAGGTTGAGCCTTATCGGTATATCACGAAACAATTCATTAAGAAAGAAATGGAAAATGAAGTGAAGGAAGTTCTTGATAAGATGATTTCAAGGCCGCTAAAATATTTCCTGACATTTCGAAATGGAGGCTCTCTTAGAATTAATCTGAATGATATAGTATATATAGCATTGCTAAAAAGAGGGTGTGATATATATATATTTGCACAAGTAAGGGAAAAATACAGATGTGAAAAAATATATTGTGAAAAATCGTTGAGGCAAGTTTATGAAGAAATCAATGATGATCGATTTGTTTATGCACATAATAGTTATATTATAAATATTGAACATATTATGAAAACCACCAGAACAGAAGTGATATTGAGTGATAATATCACTTTAACGATTGCACGGTCAAAAGGGAAATTTCTTAGAAAACGGATGGCGGCGTATTTTGGTAATAAATACGTTAGAAAGGGCAACATGCTATGAATGTGGTGATGTTACTGACTAATATCTTAATAATTATGTTTGAAATATATTTGTATTTTGACTTTGGTTCTGAATTTTTCAAAATAAGACTTATTTCAAAAGACGTGAAAATAATTGTATTATTAATTTGGATAATAATGATTTATACAACTGTTAAATTTGATAGCTTATATATGAATTTATTAATTATTCCTTGCATCTATTTCGGAATCAGTTTTATAATCTTTGTGTCTGATTTAGCAGATAGATGCTGGTATACGTTACTGTTTTTTTTGATAGTTAGTGGAGTAGAAGGTTGCGCCTATGTTACGCTAGACATAATCTTGAACCAATCAAATTTCAAGATCACATGCTCACGCAATGATATATTGGGATATATTCTAATTATAAAAATGGTGACGTTGATCATAGTCAAGTTCATAAAGCATCAAATAGGGTTTAACAAAACTAAAATAGGAAAGAAAATGATAATATACATTTGGCCATTAATAGTATCGACATTATTGATGTATGGAGGTATATTTTATTTGAAGTTAAATGCAAGTATATTGGCGGAATCAAGAGGCGCTTTAATGCTAGGTAGTATTGGTATCCTATTTTCTAATGTATTGATGTTTTACATAATTAGGAGATTGCAAGAAGCTATGAATAGAGCGAATAGTTTAGAACTAGAACAGATAAAAGAAAATTTAAATAAAATATATTACGAAAAATTAAATGAAAAAAATAGAGCACATTCTCAGATTATACATAACTTGAATTATTATTTCGAAACAATTGGAAGATTGGCCCATGATGGACGATTTGAAGAAATATTAAGCATTTTGGAAAGTATAGATATTAAGATTCAAGATACGCATATTTATTCTTATTGCTCAAATATAATACTGAATGCGATTCTTACCGAGAAAAGTCTACAAGCCAAGATGCTTAATATTAAATTCAATATATTTGTAGAACCGTCGCTAAATGTGGATTTGATAAAGGATGTCGATTTAATTTCGATTTTTGGGAATTTAATTAATAATGCAATTGAAGCAACACAAAAATGCGAGAATAAATGTATTAATATGCAGCTTTATATGACGAATAAAAATAAATTTATCATATTTAAACTAGAAAATACTTATACTGATTCACCTAAAAGAAAGGGAATGATTTTTCAAACAATTAAAATGAATAAAGATAAACATGGAATAGGTCTTGCACATGTAAGAAAAACTTTAGAAGCCTATGGTGGATACTTAAATATAGACATTCAGGACAATCTATTTAATGTAACAGCAATGTTTTCTGCATAGAAATACTGAGTATTTTAATAGAAAAAAATTATAAACATTGATAGAAATATATAAAAAAGTACAAAAAACGGACAAATATCGACAAAAATCGCCAAACACTTGAAATAGTAAATATTTTGGTATAATTTTAATTTGTAACAAGATGAAATAATTATACAAAGAAGTAGGGGGAAAATGAACGGAGAGATTTTAGAAACAGGAAATTTGGAATTTATCTTTGATTATCCAGAAGCGTTAGAAAGATTAGTAGCATTAAAATTAATTAATTTTGATTTATGGTATTTAATGAGTAAGGAACAGTCCATGGTGATACTGAGGCAGATGAAAATGAATTGTAATCGTAAGGATTTAATCCCATTTGCTAGAAGGGGAGACAATGAGGATGTTGCATGCTTTGAAATCGGAAATAATGAAAAAGTGGTAGTCCTAAGAAATTGTGAACACTTAGGATACAGGCCGCGACAGGTTTTTGATTCCGTGTGGGATTGGTTTAGAGATGCAATAGAAATAATGATCGCTTTTTAGTAATTTAAATTTAAAATTCATTGTAGAAAGGTTAAGTTCCAAAATAGAATTAGGAACTTAACTTTTTGTATGATATTATATAATTACTATTGACATAATATTAAAATTAGTGTATAACTTAATCATAGTAATCATATCAATGTAATAGGAATAAAATAATATAATAAATTTAAAGGAGATATAGTCATGGGAAATGTAAAATCAAGCATCACAGAATTAATAGGAAGAACTCCACTTTTGGAGATTAAGAATTACGAAGGTGCAAATAAACTTAAGTCAAAAATCGTGGTAAAACTCGAGTACTTTAATCCAGCAGGAAGTGTAAAAGATCGTATCGCATTGGCAATGATAGAAGATGCAGAAAAGAAAGGTATCTTAAAAAAAGGATCAACAATTATTGAACCTACTTCAGGAAATACAGGTATTGGTATTGCATCAGTTGCAACAGCAAAAGGTTATAAGGCGATTTTGACAATGCCTGAGACAATGAGTATTGAAAGAAGAAAAATATTGCAAGCATATGGCGCAGAGTTAGTTCTTACTGAAGGAGCTAAGGGAATGAAAGGCGCAATTGCAAAAGCGGAAGAGTTGAATAAGGAAATTGAGAATT
>Ga0302165_10000450_pt1 | contig 14942 bp, 14 predicted proteins | sample I_Fen_E3_2_FD_193499 | JGI IMG/M metagenome (GOLD analysis project Ga0302165, IMG submission 193499) | Peat permafrost microbial communities from Stordalen Mire near Abisko, Sweden - I_Fen_E3_2 | ecosystem: Environmental > Terrestrial > Soil > Wetlands > Permafrost | place: Sweden: Abisko...
TATAGAAAAAACATGTGAGATTATTCGAAATTATCCTGATATTCAAAATTGATGTTACTTTATTGAATTAATAATCAGATTAAATAATAAGTAAATAGCGAAAATGCCACGTAATTACAAAAAAAACAAAGTATAAGTAATAAGAATTAATTAGACAATTTGAAAAAGAGCTATACACTTTATATTGTTAGTAATTGTCAAGATGGATATATTCAAGCATTTTTGAATTATCATAAAATGTGGGATTATTTTGAAGATTTTGAGTGCTCCGGTAAGACAGGTAGATTCAAAGGTGAGAATATTAAATTGATAATAGATAGAAATAATTTAGATAAAGCAATTTATGTAGGTGATACGCAAGGCGATTTGAATGCTGCTAATTTTGCGTTGATTCCATTTGTGTATGCATCTTATGGTTTTGGGGTTATAGACCGTGATGCAATTTCCATTAATGGCTTTTCTGAAATTGAGATAGTAGTAAAGCAAGAACGTATAATATAAAAACGGAAAGAAAGTAGATTCTATGGGGGAATAACTAGATTAAAAATACGCTTGAATGCTATGACTAGATCTCAAATATTAAGTATAGCAAATGTTACTTTCCGAATAAATACCTCGAATATTTCATAATATAGTATAAAATGTTGGTGACTTATCAGAAGGTAGTATTCCGCGAGGGTGTAATTGTTCAGGTACTGAACCGTTACAAATGTTCGAAACTAAATATGCGCAGAAAAATGTGCGGAAATGAGGGATATTGTGAAAGTTAAATGGAAGGAATTAATTGTTAGTATTGCAATTAGTCTAGGTGTTGGTGCATTATCGGGATATTTAACAAAAAATAGTATGTCATTATATCAAGAATTAGTAAAACCTCCGCTGACACCGCCGGGATGGATATTTCCTATCGTATGGACAATATTGTTCGCTTTGATGGGACTTTCGGCATATTTAATTTATGTTTCAGATTCGAAGGAGAAGAACCAAGCATTACAGATATATGCAATTCAGTTAATGTTAAATTTTATTTGGTCATTGGCTTTCTTTAATATGCAGGCATACTTATTGGCGTTTGTAATTTTAATATTGTTATGGATTTCTATTATCGCTATGATAAAAGTATTCTACGAAATAAACCCACTCGCAGGGAAAATGCAAGTCCCATATTTACTATGGGTAACGTTTGCAGGTTATTTGAATTTGGCCATCTATTTGTTGAATAAATAATTTTATTAGGTCAGTTTATAATATTTCTTTGAAATTATACTAGCTTAATCTTGGAAAAAAGAGTATAATAAATATCATAAATGGAGGTGAATATTATGGGAGACAAAAGTCCGAAAAATAGAGAAAAGAAAAAACCAAAAGCAGAAAAAAAGGTTAGCGCTATAATATCTTCAGCAGTAGCACCAGCAAAAAAACCTAAATAATAAGGATATAAAGATAGTTTATAAGTGCTTTTAATAGGGATAAAATTAGAAAACCTAGGATAGATAATAGGTTTTACTGATTTTATCCCTATTTTTTGCTCTTATTCAAAGGTGAATTGATGTAATAAAATCCACAATACAAAATAGTTGTAACGAGGGCGCCAATTAAAAGTCTAACCATTTGAGATGAAACTTGGTTTGTCTGTAATGGAAAATATACAAGTAAGGAGATACCTATTGATAATATTATGCATAAAATAGGTGTGAGTATGGAATCAAATGGACTAAAACTAATTTTGTAATTTCGAATTATATAGATAATATGAGCAAAGCATACATAGACTTGGCTTAAAAGTAATCCCCACATATATCCGACAATTCCATAGTGAGGAACAAATATAATTAGGAAAACAATTCGAATTAGAATCCCTATCGTATTTTGAATACAAGTTATTGTAGTTTTACCAAGTCCATTTAATATACTACCCAAAGTTGTTGCAATATATAAGAATGGACATAGCCATGCAAGAACTGTAACGAAATAGCCTACATTTGGATTATGGAAAAGTAATGAACCCATGCGCCCACCATAGACGATAAACAGTGCGGTAAAAAAGAAACCCATGATTAGACTATATTTCAAAGAGTTGCTTATGGTATATGAAATTGTCTTGTTGTTATTGTCTGCCTGTGCTTTTGACACTGTAGGAAGTAAAAAAACAGAGACGGAGTTTGTGATAGTCGATGGAAAGAGAATAAATGGAAAAGCCATTCCTGTAAGCACTCCATATACACTTAAAGCTTCAGAGGTATTTAGCCCAAATACAATCAACTGAGCTGGAATAAGAATAGCTTCACCACCTTGAAGCAGTGTTAACAATAAGCGGTTTGCTGACAGTGGAAGCGCCAAAGTAATAATCCTTTTTATCTCTTTTAATACTCCATGCAAGACAAATTTGAAATTCTTTTTAAATATTAAAGTGACACATACAAAAAGACAGGAAGCCATTTCACCGACTACAAGCCCATACGTAGCTACAATTGCAGTGATTGGCCTATGAATACTAATAAAATATGTAATAATTAAATATACGATTAATACGCGTAATGTTTGCTCGACAAGTTGAGATATCGCAGGGACGGCGGCCTTTTTTAGGCCATAGTAATATCCGTTAATACAATTTTCAATACATATAAAAGGTACTGCAAAAGCAATAATTCGTATTAAATAGGAACAGGAAGAATTAAGGAAAATATTTGTGGAGATATATTCTGCATTCATATATATGGTAAGTGACATGATAACTGATAATGAACATGATAAAATAATACCGGATATTAAAGTTAGACTTGGATTTTTACTCGTAGCAACAAACTTTGATACAGCAGTTTCAATACCTCCGACACAAATTGCAAAAGCTAGGCCTACAATAGGAAGTACTAGCTGATATAATCCCATACCTTCGGAACCAATTGCATTTGAAAGAAATATTCTGTAATAGAAGCCAATTAATCGGCTGATTAGTCCCGCTACTGTTAATATAAAGGTGCCTCGGATTATTGTGTTTTTCATAACATCCCCGAAAAAATAATATATATATCATTATATTTGGAAACTGCATATTATATTATAGGTATTTTTAAATTTTAAATTAAATAATTTTTGAATTATATACTTGACATATCTACAACCTAAGTGTAGACTAACAATTAAATCCCGACTAATTTGGTTGGGTATCGAAAGTAGGGGTGAGTAAATACATGAAAATGTCAACAAAAGCTAGATATGGACTAAGAGCATTGATTGATTTGGCAAGTAATAGTCAAGAAGGTCCAGTATCCATTAGTAGCATTGCTGAAAGACAGAAGATTTCAGAAAGTTATTTGGAACAGCTGTTAGCAAAATTACGTAAAGCAGACATTGTTAAAAGTGTAAGAGGTTCACAAGGCGGATATGTTTTAGCCAGAGATGCAGAGAATATATCGGTTGGAGATGTTTTACGAACACTGGAAGGAAATTTAAACCCAGTTGAGTGCCCGTTAATTAATGATGAAGTTGATTGTAATGATGAAGATAAATGCGTAAGCAAGTATGTTTGGAAAAAGGTTAATGATAGTATTAATGAAACAGTTGACCATATTACAATAGGTGAATTATTACGTCGTTGAAAATAATGTTAAATTATTAATATATTTTTATAAAGGAGAAAAACTATGGAGAAAAAAATTATTTATTTGGATAATGCAGCAACAACAGCTGTAAAACCAGCAGTATTAGAGGCTATGCTTCCTTACTTTACAGAGAAATTTGGTAATCCTTCAAGTATTTACAGCATTTCTGCGGATAATAAAAAGGATATTACTGAGGCAAGAGAGACAATTGCAAAAACAATTAATACAGAAGCAGAAAATATTTATTTTACTGCAGGTGGTTCAGAGTCAGATAACTGGGCACTGAAAGCTACAGCAGAAGCTTATGGTAGCAAAGGAAAGCATATTATTACAACCAAGATTGAACATCATGCAATTCTTCATACTTGTGATTATCTTGCTGAAAAAGGATTTGAAATCACCTACCTAGACGTAGATGAATTTGGCTTGATTAAACTTGATCAATTAAAGAAAGCAATAAGACCAGATACAATTCTTATTTCAATCATGTTTGCAAACAACGAAATTGGTACAATTCAGCCAATCGCTGAAATAGGTAAGATAGCAAAAGAACATGGCATATTATTTCATACAGATGCAGTTCAAGCATATACACAAGTTCCAATCGATGTTGATGCACTCAATATTGATATGTTAAGTACAAGTGGTCACAAAATCAATGGCCCTAAAGGCATTGGTTTCTTATACATTAGAAAAGGCGTAAAGATTCATTCATTTGTACACGGTGGAGCTCAGGAAAGAAAAAGAAGAGCTGGTACTGAAAATGTTCCTGGTATTATAGGAATGGCTAAAGCTGCTGAAATCGCTACAAATAATATGAAGGAAAGAACAACAAAAGAAATTGAATTAAGAGATTATTTAATTGATAGAGTACTTTTAGAAGTGCCATATACAAGATTAAATGGTGATAGGTACAAGAGACTTCCTAATAATTTCAATGTAAGTTTTCAATTCATTGAGGGCGAATCACTTTTGATTATGCTTGATATGGAAGGAATATGTGGATCAAGTGGTTCCGCTTGTACTTCAGGCTCACTAGACCCATCACATGTGCTTTTAGCAATTGGACTTCCTCATGAAATTGCGCATGGCTCATTAAGACTTACTTTGAGTGATGAAACAACAAAAGAAGATCTTGATTTTGTAATTGTAACAATCAAAAAAATAGTGGAAAGACTAAGAAGCATGTCACCACTTTATGAGGACTTTATGAACACTAATAAATAGTGGTTCTAAAATGTGTTCTAAAATAGTATTTAAAAATAAGAAAAAATATAAATCCAGACGGAGGATAATTTGTATGTATAGTGAAAAAGTAATGGATCATTTCCAGAACCCAAGAAATGTTGGGGAAATAGAGAATGCAAGCGGTGTAGGTACTGTAGGAAATGCAAAATGTGGCGATATCATGAGAATATATTTAGATATTGATGAAAATCATATCATAAATGATTGCAAATTTAAAACATTTGGATGTGGAGCAGCAGTTGCAACAAGCAGTATGGCTACAGAATTAGTAAAGGGCAAGTCAATTAATGAAGCTCTTGAGATTACAAATAAAGCAGTAATGGAAGCACTTGACGGACTTCCACCAATCAAAGTACATTGTTCCCTACTTGCAGAAGAAGCAATTCATGCGGCACTTTGGGATTATGCTGAAAAAAATGACATTAAAATTGAAGGTCTTTCGAAACCTAAATCAGATATCGGTGAAACTTTAGAAGAGGAAAATTATTAATGAAAAAAGTCGTAGTTGGAATGTCAGGTGGCGTTGATTCTTCGGTGGCAGCATATTTATTGAAAGAACAAGGATATGATGTAATCGGAGTAACAATGCAAATCTGGCAGGATGAAGACAATGTGGTAGTGGAAGAAAATGGTGGATGCTGTGGTCTTAGCGCCGTTGAAGACGCTAGGCGTGTAGCTAACCAACTAGGAATTCCATATTATGTAATGAATTTCAAAAATGAATTTAAAGAAAATGTAATGGATTATTTTGTTGCAGAATATTTAAAAGGGAAAACCCCTAATCCATGTATCGCTTGCAATCGTTATGTGAAATGGGAATCACTTTTAAAGAGAAGTTTAGAGATTGGTGCAGATTATATTGCGACAGGTCATTATGCAAGAATAGCACAGTTGCCAAATGGTAGATTTGCCATTAAAAATTCAGTTACTGCAGCAAAAGATCAAACATATGCACTATATAATCTGACGCAAGATCAGCTTGCACATACACTTATGCCTGTTGGTGAATATGAAAAAGATCATATCCGAAAGATTGCACAAGAAATAGGTCTTATGGTAGCAAATAAACCAGATAGCCAGGAAATATGCTTTGTTCCAGATAAGGATTATGCAGGATTCATAGAGAGAGAAACGAATACTAAGAGTGTAGAAGGCAATTTTGTCAACTTAAAAGGTGAAGTTTTAGGTAGACACAAAGGGATTGTACATTACACAGTCGGTCAACGAAAAGGTTTAGGTATCGCTATGGGTCATCCTGTATTTGTACTTAAGATTTGCCCAGAAACGAATGAAGTTGTATTAGGCGAAAACGAAGATGTATTTACACAAAAACTTTTCGCAAATCATTTGAACTTTATGTCTGTTGAAAAGATAGAAGGACCAACCCGTGTTCATGCTAAAATACGTTATGGACATGCAGGTGGAGCTTGTACTATTAAAATGACTGATGTCGATTTAATAGAATGCATATTTGATGAAAAACAAAGAGCTATAACACCAGGACAAGCCGTCGTCTTTTATGATGGTGACTACGTACTTGGTGGTGGAACGATTCTATAAAAATAAAATAAACTTTGTAACAAAAAATCTCGCGGATATTTATGTCAGCGAGATCTTTTGTTACAGTATATAGTTGCATATAAATTGCAAATATTAAGTGATGTTAAAACAGGCATTCAAAAAGGACTTCATCTCCTAAATTTTGATGAATTCAGGCTGCCTATTTTTAAAAATAGTATAGTAATCAAAACCACTAGCTTTTAGTATCTCTGGAACTTTTTCAAAAGCATAAGCCATGTGCTCTGGTTTGTGTCCATCAGAGCCAATTGTAATGATTTCACCACCTAATTCCTTGTATCTTTTTATGATATCAATACAAGGATGTGTTTGGTCTAGACCATATTTTAGCCCTGATGTATTGATTTCAATCCCTTTTCCCTTTTGGATTAGAAGTGATAATGCTTCATTAATAATATCAAAATAATCAAAACAATTATATTGAAAAGACTTGTCAGGTATGTATCTTCTAATATAATCAATATGACCATAAACATCAAATTTATCGCATGTTTTTATATTTTCAATGATACTTAGAAAATATTTTTGAATGCCTTCTTTGATTGTAATTTCATCCCAATAGTTTTTATAGTATGGATCTGTACCATTTACAAGGTGAGAAGAACCTATAATGAAATCAAAATCATATTCGTTTCCATAATGATTGATTTTTGATGCCAAATCCTTTTGCAGTCCTTGTTCTAGACCAATGTATATAGGAATGATTCCTTTATATCGGGCCTTCAATTCAGTCATTTCTTTCATATAAGAATGCAAATCTAATAAAAACTCTACTTTTTCATCTATGATTGGATAATCAAAATCGTTGTGATCCGTAAAACATATAGAAGATAGCCCAAGCTTAATCGCTTCTGTTACCATGCTTTCAGGACACGATTTTGAATCAGATGAGAAATATGTATGCAAATGAAAATCAGAAAGATTATTAAATTGATTCATAAAAAACCTCCAAAGAATTTCGTTAATAAGTTAACTGATTATATTATAGATGAATCCATTTTTATAGTCAAATAATAAAATAAAGAAGTGACATCAGGAAAGAGGTTTTGACAAATCAACTTATCTGAAAAGATATAGAATATAATTAAGAAATAGGATAATAATAAATATGTAATATATTGCATGAAAGCCTAAAAAGTCGACTTCGTTTGTATAAATTGAAAAAAAAGGGAAATAAGACTTGAAATTTCCGCGTAAATTATGTAGAATGTAATAGGTTGATTATAAATTAACAATCTTTATAAAATTTTATTATACTTAATACTAGGAGGAATTATAATTATGTCAGTAAAAGTAGCAATTAACGGATTTGGACGTATCGGTAGACTTGCATTTAGACAAATGTTTGGCGCAGAAGGATACGAAGTAGTAGCAATTAACGATTTAACTAGCCCAGCAATGTTGGCGCATTTGTTAAAATATGATTCATCACAGGGTAAATATGCATTAGCTGATAAAGTAACAGCTGGTGAAGATTCAATTACAGTTGATGGTAAAAAAATCAAGATCTATGCAAAAGCAAACGCTGCTGAACTTCCATGGGGAGAAATCGGAGTAGATGTTGTTCTTGAATGTACAGGTTTTTATACATCTAAAGAAAAGGCATCTGCACATATTAAAGCAGGCGCTAGAAAAGTTGTTATTTCAGCACCAGCTGGTAATGATCTTCCAACAGTCGTTTTCAATGTAAATCATGATATATTAAAAGCAGAAGATACTGTTATTTCAGCTGCTTCATGTACTACTAACTGTTTAGCTCCAATGGCTAAAGCATTGAATGATTTAGCTAAAATTCAATCAGGTATTATGACAACAATACATGCTTACACAGGCGATCAGATGACACTTGACGGACCACAAAGAAACGGTGATTTCAGAAGATCTCGTGCAGCTGCAGTTAATATCGTTCCTAATACAACAGGAGCTGCAAAAGCAATCGGTCTTGTTATCCCAGAATTAATGGGCAAATTAATCGGTGCTGCTCAACGTGTACCAGTTCCAACAGGTTCAACAACAATTTTAATTGCTGTTGTTAAGGGCGCTGTTACAGTAGATCAAATCAATGATGCTATGAAAGCAGCATCAGATGAATCATTCGGATATAATACAGATCTTATCGTATCAAGCGATATTGTTGGTATGAGATTTGGTTCATTATTCGATGCTACACAGACTTTGGTATCTGCATTACCTAACGGTGATACACAGGTTCAAGTTGTTTCATGGTATGATAATGAAAATTCATACACAAGCCAGATGGTTAGAACAATTAAGTATTTCTCAGAATTAGCTTAATTGTAATTTAAAATATATGATCCTAAAATTCAGGGGTCCGCTCTTGTAGGCTAGACTATAGGACCGGGCCTTGAATTTTATAAATAGATTGAAAACTATAATATAATAGATAATAAAATAAAGAGATGGAGGTATTTATTAAAATGCTTAACAAAAAATCAATTGATGATATTAATGTATTGGGTAAAAGAGTATTAGTAAGATGTGATTTTAATGTTCCTTTGATTGATGGAAAAATCACAGATGAGAATCGTCTTGTAGCAGCACTTCCAACAATTAAAAAATTAATTAAGGATGGTGGGAAGGTTATTCTTTGTTCACATCTAGGAAAACCAAAGAACGGACCAAGTCCAGAATTCTCATTAGCACCAGTTGCTAAGAGACTGACTGTACTTTTAGGACAGGAAGTTAAGTTTGCACCAGACGACACCGTTGTTGGTGAAAATGCAAAAGCTGCAATTTCAGCAATGAAGAATGGCGATGTTGTTCTACTTGAAAACACTCGTTTTAGACCAGAGGAAACTAAGAATGGTGATGCATTTAGTAAAGATCTTGCTTCTATATGTGATATTTTTGTAAATGATGCATTTGGAACTGCTCATAGAGCACATTGTTCAAATGTTGGTGTTACAAAATTTGTTGATACAGCAGTAGTTGGATATTTAATGGAAAAGGAAATTAATTTCCTTGGAAATGCAGTAAACAATCCAGTTAGACCATTTGTAGCAATACTTGGTGGTTCTAAAGTTTCATCAAAGATTTCTGTTATTAACAATTTATTAGATAAGGTTGATACATTAATCATTGGCGGTGGTATGTCTTATACATTCCGAAAAGCTTTAGGTGGAAACATTGGTAAATCACTTGTTGAAGAAGATTATTTAGCATATGCATTAGAAATGATGGAAAAAGCAAAAGCAAAAAATGTTAAGTTCTTAATTCCTATTGATGAAGTAACTGTTAAAGAATTTAAAAATGAATCTCCAATCAAAATAGTTGCATCAGGAGAAATGGAAGCTGATGATATAGGCGTTGATATTGGACCAAAAACTTGTGAATTATATACAAATGCATTAACAGATGCAAAATTAGTCGTATGGAATGGTCCTATGGGCGTGTTTGAATTTCCTAACTTTGCAACTGGTACAATTGCAGTAGCTAAAAAATTATCTGAAATCGATGCGGTAACAATTATTGGTGGTGGTGATTCTGCTTCTGCTGTTAACAATTTAGGCTTTGGTGATAAGATGACGCATATCTCTACTGGTGGTGGCGCATCCCTTGAATTCCTCGAAGGAAAAGAACTCCCAGGAGTTTTAGCAGCAAACGATAAATAGCATTAAAAAATAATATTCTGGATTTGTGTTATAATAATTATAAACACATAGTTCAGAATATTAATTTTTCTTTTATACATGTCACAATCAATATAATTTCAATATAGAAAATCCATAATCAATATAATTTGAACCTAGAACTATATATTAGATATAATTACCTGAAATTCAATAAAAAATGATAGGTGTTATAAACAAATAAAAATATAATGACTTATCCTGGGAGGATTTAGATATGAGAAAGAAAATTATTGCAGGAAACTGGAAGATGAACACGACACCAAATCAAGCACTTGATTTGATAGAAAAATTAAAACCATTGGTTAAGAATGATGATGTAGATGTTATATTATGTGTCCCATTTGTATCATTAATTTTAGCTGTGGATGCTGTAAAAGATACGAAAATCGCTATAGGCGCACAAAACTTCTTCTATGAAGATAGTGGTGCGTATACTGGAGAGATTTCAGCATTAATGTTAAAGGAAATTGGCGTTAAGTACGTAATTATTGGACATTCTGAAAGAAGACAATATTTTAATGAAACAGATGAAATAGTAAACAAAAAATTAGCGAAAGCATTTGAATATGGAATTACCCCAATTGTGTGTTGTGGCGAGACTTTAGAACAAAGAGAAGCAGGAATTACAATTGAGCATATAAAAACGCAGATTACAAATGCATTTAGAAACGTTGATATTAAATTGGCAAAAAAGGCAATCATAGCGTATGAACCTATATGGGCTATTGGTACAGGAGTCGTTGCATCGTCAGCTCAAGCTGAAGAAGTATGCGCTTCTATAAGAGAATGTATTAGCGAAATATATGATGAAGAGACAGCCCAAATAATCAGTATATTATATGGCGGTAGCGTTTCATCAGCAAATGCAAAAGAACTTTTTAAAAAGCCTAATATAGATGGTGGTTTAGTTGGCGGAGTCAGTCTTAAACCTGAATTCGGTGATGTAGTAAATTATAAATAAATTTAGAACTTAAGGAGAATAAAGTTATGAACAAGAAACCAACAGTGTTAATGATACTTGATGGATATGGTTTAAATGATGAAAAAAGAGGGAACTGTGTTGCAAATGCGAAAACGCCAGTGATTAATAATCTTATGAAGGATTATCCATATGTAAAAGGCTATGCAAGTGGATTAGCCGTTGGACTTCCAGATGGTCAGATGGGTAATTCAGAAGTAGGTCACCTGAATATGGGTGCTGGTAGGATTGTATATCAAGAACTTACAAGAATTACTAAGGAAATTAAAGATGGCGATTTCTTTAACAACGAAGAATTGCTCGCTGCAATAGAAAATTGTAAGAAAAACAACTCTGATTTACATTTATTTGGATTATTATCTAATGGTGGTGTTCATAGTCATAATACTCATTTATATGCATTGCTTGAACTTGCAAAGAAACAAGATTTTAAGAATGTATATGTACATGCTTTCCTTGATGGACGCGATACCGCACCTGATTCTGGAAAAGGATTCGTTGCTCAATTGTTAGACAAGATGAAAGAAATTGGCGTAGGTCAAATCGCATCAGTTATGGGACGTTACTATGCTATGGATAGAGATAATAGATGGGATAGAGTTGAACTCGCATACAAAGCAATGGCAAATGGTGAAGGTGAGAAAGCTAAAGATGCACTTATAGCTGTTGAAAATTCTTATGAAGCGGGTAAGCAAGATGAATTTGTTATGCCTACAGTCATTGAAAAAGATGGAAAACCACTTGCAACTGTTAAAGATAATGATTCCGTCATTTGTTTCAATTTTAGACCCGATAGAGCCAGAGAGATTACAAGAACATTTTGTGATGATACATTCACAGGATTTGAAAGAGGAGCAAGAAAACTTACTAAATTTGTATGCTTTTCAGAATATGATATAACAATTGCTAATAAATCAGTCGCATTTAAAAAGGTTGCAATTTCAAATACATTTGGTCAGTTCCTTGCTGCTAATAATAAGACAGATGCAAGAATTGCTGAAACCGAAAAATATGCTCATGTTACTTTTTTCTTCAACGGTGGTGTTGAAGAACCGAATAAGGGAGAAGTAAGAATTCTTGTAAAATCACCAAAGGTTGCAACGTATGATTTACAACCAGAGATGAGTGCAATTGAAGTATGCGATAAATTAGTTGAAGCTATCAAATCAGATAAATATGATGTGATTATAGTTAATTTTGCAAATGCAGATATGGTTGGTCATACTGGAATTGAAAAGGCAGCCATTAAAGCAGTAGAAACTGTGGATGCTTGTGTTGGAAGAGCAGTTACTGCAATCAAAGAAGTTGATGGAACAATGTTTATTTGTGCTGATCATGGAAATGCTGAACAACTTGTTGATTATGTTACAGGCGGAAGTTTCACAGCGCATACAACGAATCCAGTACCTTTTATTCTTGTTAATTATGATGATACTTATAAGTTAAGAGAAGGTGGATGTCTTGCAGATATTGCACCAACACTTATTGAAATAATGGGATTAGTACAACCAAAGGAAATGACAGGAAAATCACTCCTTCTTAAAAAATAAATTGAAATTTGGAAAAACTTGTGGTACAATTAATCCTATGTGGATTATAGGAGGTGTATATATGTCAGTAGCTGATATAGTAAGAATTATTATTATAGGTGTTTTTATATTAATTTGTATAGCATTAACAGTAATTGTATTAATGCAAGAAGGTAAGTCAGCAGGGCTCTCAGGCGCTATCAATGGTGTTGCAGATACTTATTGGGGCAAAAACAAAGGTCGCTCAGTAGAAGGTAAACTTGTTAAGTTCACAAAGTTCCTTGCAATAGGATTTATTGTGCTTGCAGCGGTGTTGAATATTAAATTCTAATAAAGGAAACACTCTTTTGTGGAAGAGTGTTTTTTTATTTTTAAGACTTACATTTAAATAACGATAAAAAAATGAGGAACATGGGAGGAATATATGGACAAAGAATTATTTGATAAGAGAAAAAAAACAATTACAGAGTTAATTAGTGACAATCATTATGTTCCTATGAAAATCAAAGAAATAGCGATTTTGCTTCAAATTCCAAAAGAAAACAGAGCAGATTTGCAAGCAATTATGGATTCTTTAATAAATGATGGAAAAATAAGTATTTCTAAAAAAGGAAAATATGGTAAGGCAGAAGCAACTGCAGTTATCGGTAATTATATAGGAAATAAGCGTGGATTTGGTTTTGTTGAAGTAGAAGATATGGAACAAGATATCTTTATTCCAGAAAGTCAATCAAACAATGCATTCCATCAAGATAAAGTAAAAGTAGTCGTTACATCTTCAAGCCAAAATGGGAAAAGATGTGAGGGACGTGTCGTAGAAGTCTTAGAACATGGAATAAAAGAAATCGTTGGTACATTCCAAAAGAATAAGTCATTTGGCTTTGTTATTCCTGATAATGCGAAGTTAGCATTTGACGTATTTATTTCAGAGGAAAACTCGATGGATGCAGTTACTGGACACAAGGTTGTCATTAAAATGATTAATTACGGACAAAATGGTAAGAAACCTGAAGGCAAGGTCATTGAGATTATTGGACATATTAATGATCCTGGAACTGATATTATGTCAATTGTTAAAGGTTATGAACTACCAGTTGAATTTCCAGATGAAGTTATGAAGTTTACCAACAACATTACAAGTGTAGTAGATGAAAAAGATAAAGCTGGAAGATTGGATTTTCGTAATGTTCAAACAGTTACAATAGATGGAGAAGATGCTAAGGATTTAGATGATGCAATCACTGTAACTAAAAATGGAGATGTTTATCAGTTAGGTGTTCATATCGCGGATGTAAGTCATTATGTAACTGAATATAGCCCTCTTGACGTAGAAGCATTAAGCCGAGGAACAAGTGTTTATCTTGTTGACCGTGTTATTCCTATGCTTCCACATAAGCTTTCTAATGGCCTTTGTTCTTTGAACCAAGGTGAAGATAGACTTGCACTTAGTTGTATTATGGATATTGATGGAAAAGGTACTGTGCTAAGTCACAAAATCACTGAAACAGTGATTAATGTTGACAGACGTATGTCATATACAAGTGTGAAAAAGATTCTTGTTGATGAAGACGAAGTTGAAATGAAAGAATACGAAGAACTGATTCCAATGTTTAAATTAATGGATGAATTAGCTGAAATTCTTCGTGCAAAACGTAAGACAAGAGGCTCAATCGATTTTGATTTCCCAGAAACTAAGATTACACTTGATGAAAATGGCCATACAATAGATGTTAAACCATATGATAGGAATGCTGCAACTAAGATAATTGAGGATTTTATGCTTATCGCAAATGAAACAGTTGCTGAAGATTATTTCTGGCAAGAAATCCCGTTTGTTTATAGAAGCCATGAGAATCCAGATCCAGAACGAATTATAAAGCTTGCAACCTTTATTAATAATTTTGGCTATTCACTTAAAGTATCAGCAGAAGATATACACCCTAAGGAACTACAAAAACTTCTGACAAAAATAGAAGGAACGGATGAGGAAAATCTAATTAGCAGATTAACACTTCGTTCAATGAAGCGTGCTCAATATACAACTGAATGTATTGGACATTTTGGACTAGCTGCGAAGTATTATTGCCATTTTACATCACCAATTAGAAGATATCCTGATTTGCAGATTCACAGAATAATAAAAGAATCTCTGCATGGTGGTATGAAAGAAAAAAGAATTAAGCATTATACTGCAATTCTTCCAGAAGTTGCAACACACACAAGTACAACTGAGAGACGTGCTGATGATGCCGAAAGAGATACGAATAAGTTAAAGATGGTTGAATATATGCAAAAATATATTGGTCAACAATTTGATGGCATCATTTCAAGTATTACAAGTTGGGGAATTTAT
>Ga0302165_10000451_pt1 | contig 14930 bp, 11 predicted proteins | sample I_Fen_E3_2_FD_193499 | JGI IMG/M metagenome (GOLD analysis project Ga0302165, IMG submission 193499) | Peat permafrost microbial communities from Stordalen Mire near Abisko, Sweden - I_Fen_E3_2 | ecosystem: Environmental > Terrestrial > Soil > Wetlands > Permafrost | place: Sweden: Abisko...
TTTTATATAGTTTCCGAATAGCAAGTAATTTTTCTCAAATATTTCATTACTCAACTTATAAATATTATATTGTACCTTTGAAATAGAGTAAGAAACACTTTCTGGTGCATCACATTGCTCCCTATCTATTGCTAGCTCTAATCCATTTTCTTCATAAGGTTTTAACTTTATAAGTATATCTTTAAAATTTCTTAAATTCTTATTCACATCTTCTATATCATAAATCTCAATATTCTGTTTCTTCTTTTCTTCATATTCCTCTGCTCTTTTACTTACTTCATCATAAAAAACATTTATGGACTTATTAGATTGGGTACTCCATTCTTTTAATATGTTCAAATATTGTATATTATTTTGATTACATACATTTTGAGCTATATCTATAGTGGCTTCTTTATCCACTACTTTTTCATCATATTCGACTTCCTTATAGCCCCATTCTCTATCAAATATATTAGATAATAATCTCTTACCTTTATTTAACACGCCTTCTTTTTTAAATAATAATGTTTTTTCTTCATATTTATGCTTAAGATCTATATTCTTACTTTCAATACCTGAAAGAGAATACTCAAATCTCGTGTCTAAATTAAGTTTTTCATATATTTCATTTTTTCTCTTTTCGCATTCTTTAACTATATTTAAAATATCACTCTCAATATATAAATTTTTATTATTTATTTTATCTACTATATCTAAATAGCTTTGTAATTCCTCTGCTGGTGAACTGCTAATCTCATTTATTGTATTTGAAATCACTTCTTCAATTTCTTTAATTTTTAATAATATTTTCTCCTGTGCATTTTGAAAATCTTCTGCGAACTTATTAATATCTCTGACTTTTACATTTTTTAATACTTCTATTGTTTCTGCATCATTTCCATTTACAATCTCTGTATCTGTCGTAATTATCCCATTAATTCTTTCTTCAATGCTGCCTGCTCTCTTTACATTAATCTCTGGAATAATATTACTAATACAAGTTTCTATTGCTCTAATAAATCCTTGAATATTTGAACTTTCATATAATTCTTTATCTCTATTTATAATTCCTTTTAAACCATTAAGTGCTGATATTTGAATTACTTCAAATGATTCACTCTTTTTAGTGCCTTGACTTAAAAGATTTTTTGCCCTTTTTTTATGCTTCTTTAAAATAATAGATTTATCTTCTTCAACTATTCCGTTTCTCCCAATTTTTTCTTCTATTGAATCTATCATATTTTGTACCAAAATTATCTGCTTTTCTTTTTCATCTACAATTTTGATTTTTTCAATATTGGCTTCATCACTAGTTGCCTTAACTGTAGTCAAAAATATGCAAATATCTATTGTTGGAAGCAATATTTCTAAAGTTAATTTTTCGTGATTCTCTAAATTCCAAGCATCTAACCCAGGGCTATCTATTATATGTATATTTTCATCTAATAAAAAATAAGGTGTTTTAATATCAATTTGAGTAACATTTAATCCGTTATTAGGATTTTTACTCTCATCTGCATATTCTCCTATGATTTCCTCATTTAAATTAATACCTTCTAATATTTGTGGCTTTTTATCTTTAAAATAAATAGTAGCTTGTCTATTTTCTCCCTTACATGCAGTAATTATAATGCTAGAACTTGGTCTTATAGCCATAGGTAAAATCTTTTCACCTAAAAGAGCATTTACTAAAGTTGATTTTCCACTGCTTGTTATTCCCATAATAGCAATCCTTATTATATTGCCCTCAAATATGTTTTTTCTATCTTCAAACCATTCCACATCTTTATTATATCTTTTTCTTCTATAATCATTTTTTTGTAAAACTTTTTTAATTTCATTAATCGTGTTTAATATATAATTTTCCTTTTTCATAAGCTTCTCCATATTAACGCTAAATTATTGTTATAATTCCTAAAATACTAACTTTTCTCCATATTTCATATATCTATATATTAACACAACTACTCATATTTATCTAAATAAATACTGTCTAATTTTTTGACAAAAAATGCACCAATCCTCATGAATTGAACCTTGTCTAATAAACAGGGTAAAATTCATCATAAGACTAGTGCATTTCTATAGAAATAAATATTGTTATAATTTGGTAACTTTCTTAACTTTAAATTTTTCTTTTACATTCATAACTTTAATCTCCAAATTGTTAAGTAATTTAGATAAACTCTTTATCTGATTAATATATTTTATATCATTCTTTTTAACTAGTTTTACTACCATTTTAATTATATCTGACTTTTCTTCACTACTTAATCTAATCCTATTACCTATATACTCTCTATTAATATAAATTAAAGTATTCCATATTTGTTCGTCTGCTATCTTATTAATATCCATTAACACCCATGTAAAATCTTTTCTTCTAGTATCTGCTGGATATGCCTCTTTAAAAAACTTAATAAAAGTATTTTCTATTTTAGGCTCTTTTATAGCAACATATTTTCCAAGCTCCGCCTTTAGTTCATTTTGTAAATACATAATAGTATTAGGTTTAATTTCATCTGCCATTTTATCAATACTATCATAAATCAAATTATAAGTTTCTTGAATTTTCTCAGGATCAATATTTTGTTTTTTTAGTATTTTAGTAATAGCTATGTATTCTAATATGTTTTTCTTGCAATTTAATTCTTTGTTATATAACTTTCCCCATATTTCTTCCGCAGTTAAATTTTCTAAGTTTATGTTTTCTTCCATAATTCACTTCATCCTTTTTCTCTTATTTATATTAGGCACATGAAAATAAATAACAAGTCCGAAGTTGCCATGAATATTTTTCATCAGGCAAGGAGACGAATTGCCCTCATAGCGTGCCTATTAGGTCAATTTGCCGACGCAGCATGATGGAAAATAGGCTGGCAAATGGACTTGTTATTTTTTTGATTGTGCCTTAGTGTATAATGTCATGATATTTTTTATTTTGTAAAGTATTTACAATTGTTACATATCTATTTCTGAGTAGTTTCTGATGCTTTCTTATGTTCAATATATTTTTCTCCCCAAACAGAAATACTATCTAATACAGGCTCAAATTCTTTACCTATATCCGTTAATGAATACTCCACTTTTGGAGGAACTTGAGGAAACACATAACGGTTCACCAACCCATATTCCTCTAAACTACGAAGCTGCTTTGTAAGTGTTGATTGTGTTAAATCTGGTAGCAATCTTTGCAATTCTCCAAAACGAAGAGTTTTCGAACTTAAATTATGTAAAATTACTACTGCCCATTTACCTGCAATAATTTTTTGTGCTGTAACAAACGGACATTTGCCAAATAAATCATATTTTTCTCCCATAAAATTCTCCTTTGTATGTTTTAGGATACTATGTATCAAAAATAATCGTACTTGAAAACATAATAGTAATAATCTATTATTTATGTACATGATAATCTTATCATACTAAAATAAAAGGAGCAATTATAATGAATGAAATATTAGAATTTTTAACTAACAATTCAACTTTTTATCTTGCAACAATTGATGGAGATCAAGCTAGAGTTCGTCCTTTCGGTGCAGTAATGAAATATGAAAACAAATTGTATTTCGGAACAAATAATACAAAGTCTGTTTTTAAGCAAATAGTTGCAAACCCTAAGATTGAGATTTCTACCACATCCCCAAAAGGCGAATGGATTCGTTTGAGTGGAAATGCTGTTTTAGATTCTCGTCATGAGACTAAAGAGGCAATGTTAGAAGCCGTTCCAAGTCTAAAGAAGATGTATAGTTCAGATGACGATATTTTTGAGGTATTTTATCTTACTGATGCTGTTGCAGTCTTCAATTCTTTTAGTAGTGCTGAGCCTAAAACAGTTCAAATATAAGATAAATTTCTAAATATATAAATACAAGCTACACTTTCTAAAGTATAGCTTGTATTTATATAAGGCTTGTTTAAAAATAACTCACCAGCATGCTCACTTAATAACATGTTATGAAGCTAGCATACATAACTTACACAAAATATACATCACATCTTTGACTTGTTATTTCCTTTCATATTCGTAATTTTATTTTTCATTATGTCCATAATGAACATGCAATAATTCTTTTGAACGATCTTTCAATAATCCACTATACAAAGACTCAATCATAGGATTTTCTTGACTTCGTTTAAGCTGTGTAACCTTATCAGCTTTATATAGGCCTTTTGCTCTTGCGCTATTAGCACCTCTTAAACCAAAGGGTTGCCCTGCACCAGATACACAACCACCAGGGCAAGCCATAACCTCTACGAAATCAAAATGTTCCTCACCACTTTTGATTTTCTCAATCAATATTTCTGCATGACCAAGTCCACTGACAACTCCGATGCGAAGGGTTATATCCCCCACTGGTAATTCAAATGCTTTTACTCCTGCCATACCACGAACCCCTATAAACTCTATCTCCTTTAAGGCTTTAGGAGTTTTATTCTCAGCAACTCCACGGATTACAGCTTCTGTTACACCACCAGTAACACCAAATATTACACCTGCTCCTGAATGTAGAGAAAATGGCATATCCGAAGATTCTGCTTCCAACTCATCAAACTTAATACCAATTTCCTTAATCATGGAGCACAATTCTGTTGTAGTAATTACATAATCAACATCACTGATACCATCACGCATAAATTCATCTCTAGCTGCTTCTGCCTTCTTAGCCGTACATGGCATAACTGCAACAGATATAATTTCTCTATCTTCTGAAACAGCCTTCTCCTTGAAGTATTCTTTAATAACAGCTCCAAACATTTGCATTGGCGATTTACAACTTGATATGTACGGCATCAATTCTGGATGTTTTGTTTCTGCATATCGAATCCACCCCGGACAGCATGAAGTAAATAAAGGAAGCTTATTATCTCCACATTCTAATTTTTCTAAAAATTCCTTTGTTTCTTCAATAATTGTTAAATCCGCTGTTAAAGAAGTATCATAAATATCATCAAACCCTAGTCTTCTCATAGCTGCAACAATTTTACCCATTACATTTTCGCCCGGCTTCATACCAAATTCTTCCCCTAAAGCTACACGTACTGCTGGTGCAACCTGTGCTACAACTCTTTGTTTTGGATTATATAACGCTTTCCAAATATTCTTAAGATCACTTTTTACAATAATTGCACCTGTAGGACATACAGTCGCACATTGTCCGCAGTTTACACAATCTGTCTCTCCCAAAGATTTCCCAAAGGCTGGACTTACAATCATATTAGAACCTCTATATGCAAAGTCGATTGCCCCAACATTTTGTACTTCATTGCACATTCTAACGCAATCACCACATAAAATACATTTGCTAGGATCACGAATAATTGACTTAGATGAAGTATCTAATTCTGCTTTGCTATCAGTATTTTTAAATCTAATATTTTTCAAACCAAATCGTAATGCTAATTTTTGAAGTGTACATTTTCCATTCTTCTCACATATAGTACAATCTCTACAATGAGCTGCTAGCAACAGTTCTAAAATCATCTTACGGTGTTGATGAAGTTTTGGTGTATTAGTTTTTATTGACATTTTATCTTTAGGTGGCGTAGAACAAGAAGCTATAATACCGCCTCTTTCATCTTCAACCACGCACATTCTACAAGCTCCGTAAATGGATAAATCTGAATAATAGCAAAAAGTAGGTAAATCAATACCTGCTTTTCTTACTAAATCCAAAATATTCTTTTCGTTATCAAATTCTACCTTGTTGTCATCAATTATCATATATTTTGACATATCTTTTTATCACCCTTTCAGTAATTTATAATATATCTTACGTTTCTAAACAATTTGGACTGCCTTGAAAGCACAACCATCCATACAAGCACCACATTTAATACATTTTGATTTATCAATAGTATATGGTTTCTTTATTTCTCCCGAAATAGCTTGTACTGGACATACTCTAGCACATTTTGAACAACCTTTGCACTTATCCTTGTCTATTTCATAAGACATTAATGCCTTACATACACCAGCAGGACATTTTTTATCTACAACATGGGCGATATATTCATCTCTAAAGTATTTTAAAGTACTTATAACTGGAAACGCTGCACTCTTACCAAGTCCACAAAGAGCAGTTGCAGAAATTGTTTCTGACAATTCCTCTAGCATATCTATATGTTCTAATGTTCCTCTACCTTCTACTATATCATTTAGTAGCTCTAACATTCTCTTTGTGCCTTCTCTACATGGTATGCATTTACCACAAGATTCATTTTGGGTAAAATTCATAAAGAAACGTGCCATTTCCACCATACAGTTCTTGTCATTCATTACAACCAGACCGCCACTGCCAATCATGGCACCAACCTTCTTTAGAGAATCAAAATCTAAAGTCAAATCTAGATGACCTTCATTAAGACAAAGACATCCTCCAGATGGTCCACCAATTTGTACTGCTTTAAATTCTCCATCTTTGATTCCACCACCAATATCGAATATAACCTTTCTTAATGCTGTTCCCATAGGTACTTCTATAAGCCCCGTATTCTTTACATTACCAGTAAGTGCAAATGCCTTTGTTCCATAGTTCTTCTCCGTTCCCATAGTCTTATACCAATCTGCACCTTTGTTAATAACAGGTGAAATATTGCAAAATGTCTCAACATTATTTAATACTGTTGGTTTACCGAACAACCCTTGTTCTACGGTTCTTGGTGGTTTAACTCTAGGCATCCCACGATTTCCTTCTATTGATGCTGTTAATGCGCTACCTTCACCACATACAAAAGCTCCTGCTCCTTGACTTATACGAAGGTTAAAATCAAAACCAGAATTAAGTATATTTTCTCCTAAAAGTCCCTTTTCTGTAGCTTGTTCTATAGCTATTCTTAATCTTTCAACTGCTAGAGGATATTCTGCACGAACATAGATATATCCGTGATGTGCCTTAGTCGCAATCCCAGCAATAATCATACCTTCAATTACTCTATGTGGATCGCCTTCCATCATACTTCTATCCATAAATGCACCCGGATCACCCTCATCACCGTTACATACTATGTATTTTTCTGTTTCAGCTTGCCTTAATACTTGTCCCCATTTTGTTGCAGTATGAAATCCTCCGCCTCCTCTTCCACGCAGATAAGCTTCTGATATTTCATTAACTATATCTTCTGAAGTCATATCAAAAAGTGCTTTTGCAGCAGCAGTGTATCCATCCATAGCTAAGTATTCTTCTATAGATTCCGCATTAATTTGGCCACAATGTTCTAATGCTACACGAGTTTGTTGTTTATAAAATGGAATTTCTTCTTGTTTACTGTAGCTTTTATTTTCATCTTTATAAATCAAACGTTCTACTACTTCATCTCTAATTATGCTTTTTTCAATAATTTCTTCACAGTCAGTTATTTTAACTTTTATATATAGCCAACCCATCGGTTCAATCTTTAACAGAGGACCCATCTCACAAAACCCATGACATCCGCTCTTCTTCAAGCCTACTGATGCATCATGTGGTTCTTCTTCCAGTACTAGTGAAAGTTTAATCCCTCTTTCATCTATTATTTCCTGAAGTCTTTTATAAATATCCAAAGATCCACCTGCCACACAGCCGGTTCCAGCGCAAATCAATATTTGCTTGTATTGTTTATCTAAAGATGATTTATAAACAGCTCTTACAGCATCTAATTCATCTCTTGTATTAATTCTCATTAGATATATCCTCCTTTAACTTCTTAATTAAATCTTGTGCTTTCTCTGGCGTCATAGAAGGATATACTTTTTCATTTACCGTACAAACAGGAGCCAGCCCGCATGCACCTAAACAAGATACTGTTTCTACTGTAAAAATCATATCATCTGTTGTAACCTTAGTTTCAGAAAGTCCCAATCTATCCCTAAACTCCTTCAAAATAGGATCGGATTTTCTTACATGACATGCAGTTCCATTGCAAATTTTCACTACATATTTTCCTTTTGGTTCTAATGAAAAGTTTTCATAAAAGGTAGCTATACCATATACTTTAGCTTCACTAATATTAAGTTTTTTAGCAATATAACGTAGTGCATCCTCAGGTAGATATCGATATTCCTTTTGAACCTCTTGCATAATGGTAATAATTAATGCCTTGTTGTAATCATATGAAAGTAAAATATTGTCCAGTTTTTTCATTTCGTCTTGATTTAGCATGATTTTTCACCTTCCCATATTATATAATTCTCTTTCTTACCCTTATATATCAAGACTCTCACGAGCCAAGATTTCTTACTAATTCAAATTTTGCCATATCATATTTAAGCAAGCCTAGATTATGCTAACGTTTTCTTTTACTTGTTACTCTTATCTGTATTGAGTTTTTTCACAAATTATACTTATATATATTAGTTTCTATATTCATGATTTATTCGACATAAACTCAATTTATCCTTTAATTTTCTAACACTGATTGAAATAATGATATAATTATAAAATAAATTCATAATAATTTAGAGCCACCACTCTTCTAAATTGCAACATTAGTGGTTCTTTATTTGTGCTCTCTCTTTATAATACAATATAACTGTAAATTGTATTAATACCCTTTATAAAATAAATCATCTTTGATAATATTAAAGACAGAAATATATTTTGGATATTTCTATATAAAATATTCAAAACATATTTTAATTTAAATAATAATTGTGAGGCGTAGAAAAATGGAAAAAATTCTTAGACCTGTATATGCAGAAATAGATTTAGATGCAATAGCTTATAATATGAAGAATATAAAAAATTTAGTTAAAGATAAGGAAGTCATTGCAGTTGTTAAAGCTGATTGTTATGGTCATGGAGCTTTAGATTTAGTTCCAACATTGCTTGAAAATGGTGCTTCAAGACTTGCTGTAGCAGTTTTAACTGAAGGAATTGAGCTTAGGAATAATAATATAAACGCTCCTATGATGATACTTGGCTATACTCCACTATATTTAGGTGAAGAATTAATAAAATATGATTTAGAGCAAACTATTTATGATTTAGAATATGCAAAAAAATTATCTGCCATAGGTTTAAGTCTTAATAAAAAAGCTAAAATCCATATTGCAATAGATACAGGAATGGGAAGAATAGGCTTTCTTCCAAATGAAAAATCAGTAAAAGATGTTTGTGAAATATACTCCTTAAAGGGATTAGATGTCCTTGGAATTTTTACGCACTTTTCAACATCTGATGAAGAAGATAAAGAATATACCTACGAACAATTTAAAAAGTTTACAGATTTTACTTCAAAGCTTTCAGATCTTGGAATAGAAATTCCTTTAAAGCATGTATCAAATAGCGGTGCAATCATGGACATGCCAGAAACCTATTTAGATGCAGTTCGCGCAGGGATTATACTTTATGGATATTATCCATCAAATGAAGTTGATAAAAATAATCTTTCTCTAAAACCAGCATTAACATTAAAAGCAAGCATAACACGTGTCCAAGAAATGGATAAGGACATGTATATAAGTTATGGCAAAACTTTTAAAACTGAAAGAAAAAGCTTAATAGCAACCCTACCTATAGGTTATGCAGATGGCTATTCTAGATTATTAGCTAAAGGAGCTAAAGTAATTCTTAATGGAAAATTTGCGCCTATTGTAGGGAGAATTTGCATGGACCAATGCATGATAGATGTAACAGACATTGAAGATGTGAAAGTTGGAGATGAAGTTATACTCCTCGGTGAACAAGGAAATTTAAAATTTAATGCAGATGATATTGCCGAAATTATGGGAACAATTAATTATGAAATACTTTGTATGATTAAATATAGAATCCCTAGAGTGTATATTAAAAATGGAGAAGTTTTTAATGTACGAAATTATCTCTAATTCACATTGTCACAATAAAAAACAATATGTTAATTTCAGATTACATTTCAAAAATTCAATTGAAACAGGGGCTTATCTCCTGTTTTTTTGTTTCTTTACTCACTCTAGTTATTCTTTTGCTTCTTGTTTATTGAACACTGTTCTAGATAAAATCACATCCTCCCATAATCTTCTTGCATACCCAGTATCACTAAATAAGAAAATTATTCAAACACAATATAAACATAAATTTAAATCAATGTAGATTAAATTTTATAAACTCTACTTTCATAAGGCTTAAGATCTATATTATCTATTGCTTCATTTATATCTACATCATAATTTGAAATTAAAAGTTCTCTTTCTTTAAATTCAATTGGTTCTTCATATTTGAACACTGTATTATTTGCTGTAAAATTACACACAACTAATAACTTTTCATTTTCTAAAGTTCTTGTATAAGCAAATACTTCTTTATTTTCTTCTAAAATCAGTTCATACTCTCCATGCACAACTACTGCATTTTCTTTTCTAATCTTAATTAGTTTTTTATAATAGTTAAATATAGAATTTTCATCATTTAATTGTGACTCAGCATTTATTTCTTTATAATTAGGATTTACCTTTATCCATGGTTCTGCACTTGTAAATCCTGCATTTTTACTTTCATTCCATTGCATTGGTGTACGTGCATTATCTCTTCCCTTTGCGTAAATAGACTCCATTATTTCTTCATGACTATATCCTTTTTCACGTCTTTCATTATACATGTTAAGACTTTCTATATCTTTGTACTCATCAAGACTTTCAAACCTTACATTAGTCATGCCAAGTTCTTCCCCTTGATATATATAAGGAGTTCCCTTCATTCCATGTAATAATGTAGCAAGCATTTTTGCACTTTCTACTCTATATTCCTTATCATTTCCCCATCTAGAAACTATTCTTGGTAAATCATGATTATTCCAGAATAAACTGTTCCAGCCTGTTCCTTCTAATCCTGTTTGCCATCTTGATAATGCTTTCTTTAAGTCTAACAATTCTAAAGGTTTTAAATCCCATTTTTCTTTACCTGGTTGTTGATCTAATAAAATATGTTCGAATTGAAATATCATACTAAGTTCACTATCATCTGGATTGGAATATTGTTTAGCTATTTCTATAGTAGAACCCCAAGTCTCTCCAACAGTTAATAAATCTTTACCACCAAAAGTCTTCTTATTCATTTCCTTAATATATTCATGAAGTTTTGGTCCATTTGACATGATTTTCTCATCAGGAATCTTGCCTATAAGTTCAATAACATCCATTCTAAATCCACCAATGCCCTTATCAATCCAGAAATTCATCATGTCATAAACTTTGTTTCGCACTTCTTCATTTTCCCAATTTAAATCTGGTTGCTTTTTACTAAATAAATGTAAATAATATTGTCCACTTTCTTCATCATATTGCCATGCACTACCACTAAATGCTGAAGTCAAATCATTAGGTTCTGCTCCATTTATTGGATCTCTCCATACGTAATAATCTCTATATTGATTGTCCTTTGATTTCTTTGCTTCAATAAACCATTTGTGTTCATCAGAAGTATGATTAACAACTAAATCCATAAGGATTTTTATACCTCTTTTATTGCCTTCTTTAAGAAGCTCGTCCATGTCTTCCATTGTTCCAAAATCATCCATTATATCTTCATAATCACTTATATCATATCCATTATCATCATTAGGTGATTTATATACTGGTGATAGCCAAATTACATCAATTCCTAGTTCCTTTAAATAATCCAACTTTTCTGTAATACCTCTTATATCTCCAATACCATCTCCATTTGAGTCATTAAAACTCCTTGGATATACTTGATAAACTACACTTTCTTTCCACCAGTTCTTATTCATGATTTTACCTCCATTTATATATGCTGAATGTTATCTTTTGAGTATTCCTTAATATAATTTATATAGTCTTGCTTCGTATGGTCTTAATATAAAGTCTGTTATATCTTCATGTTCATCAACTTTGTAGTTTGAAAGAAGTAATCCTTCATATTTTAAGTTTTCTTCATCATAATTAAACTTTACATTTTCTTCAGATAAATTTGTAATTATCATATACTTTTCACTATTTAAAGTTCTTGTATAAGAATATATAGTCTCATGTTCTTCTAATATAAGATTATATTTACCATATATTAATGTTTTATTTCCTTTTCTAATTTCAATCATTTTCTTATAATTATTAAGAATAGAATCATCATCTTTTAATTCATCTTCTACATTTATTTTTTCATAATTCTTATTTACTTTTATCCAAGGTATTCCCTTAGTAAAACCACCATTATCTTTAGAATTCCATTGCATTGGTGTTCTAGCATTATCTCTAGTAGTTGCTTTTACTTTAGCAAAAGATTCTTCTTCTGATTCTCCATGTTCTAATCTTTCATTATATTGATAAATTGTAGCAACATCATCAAAATCATTAATATTATTATAATCTGCATTAGTCGTTCCAATTTCTTGACCTTGATAGATAAATGGAGTTCCCATTTGCATAAAATACATTAAAGCTAATGCTTTAGCACTTTCTTTCCAATATTCTTTATCATTTCCAAGCTTAGATACACTTCTTGTTAAATCATGATTTTCTAAAAACAAAGCAACCCATCCATCTTTAGAAACAGCATCTTGCCATCTAGATAACGTCTTTTTTATATATGTTAAAGGAGACTTTTCAGCATTATCCATATTCCATAAATGCATATGTTCAAACTGAAATATCATGGAGAATTTCCCATTTTCATCTCCTGCCCATTCTTCTAAATCATCTATGGATACGCCACTTGCTTCTGCTATTGTAAATGCATCATGTTTATCAAAAGTATTTTCTTTTAAATCTTGTAATAAAACTTCTATGCCAGGTTGCTTCATTTGTTTATCAAAGGATGGAACATATTTTAAATTATCTGGATTTGGCATATCATCATAATCACATTTTTTAATATGACTAATTGCATCTACACGGAATCCATCTATACCTTTATCTAGCCACCAATTAACCATTTCATAAAGAGCATTTCTTAAGCTTTCATTTTCCCAATTAAGATCTGGCATCTTTTTACTAAATAAATGTAAATAATACTCATCACTATTAGAATCATATTCCCAAGCTGGGCCTCCGAAGATGCTTGCCCAGTTATTTGGTTCTACATTATCTTCTCCTTCTATAAGCTGTTTTCCCTTTTTCCAAATATACCAATCTCTTTTAGGGCTATCTTTTGAGTTTTTCGCCTCAATAAACCATGGATGTTCATCTGAAGTATGATTTATAACTAAATCCATAATTAGGCGCATGCCTCTCTTATGGGTTTCTCTTAACAAGTTATCGAAATCTTCCATTGTACCAAATTCTTCAAGAATATCTTTATAATCGCTTATGTCATACCCATTATCATCATTTGGTGATTTATATATAGGGCTCATCCAAATTAATTCAATTCCTAAATCTTTTAAATAATCTAGCTTTTCAATTACACCTTGCAAATCTCCAATTCCATCTCCATTAGAGTCATTAAAACTTCTTGGATATATTTGATAAGCAACTAATTCTCTTTGCCAATTCATAAACTTCCTCCTAAATTTACTGCTATGTTTATTAGCGCAATAATTTATAATATTTAAATTTTAATACATATTTCTATTTTAATAATATTAATATAATGCTATTATAGAGTATATATATTAGCATTACTTGCAAAATATAGTCTAGTAATATAAAAATACTGTCCTTTAGAGGTGATAACATTGAATAGCATTAATTTAAAAGAAGATAGAATACACGGTAGTTTTATTTTACCTTTTACAACTTATTTTTGTGAACTTACTGAAAGTAACTCATCATGTGTTGTAACTCATTGGCATGAAGAACTAGAAATAGTCCTAGTAGAAAAAGGTACTGGAGAATTTAAAGTAGATCTAGATTCTCATATCTTAAATAAAGGTGATATTTTAATTGTGCCACCCTTTGCACTACACTCTATGCATCCAATAAATAATACTTATTGTTCTTGGAATACTATGGTCTTTAACTTAGGGATGCTAAACAGTTCAGTTACAGACGGTTGTCTAATTAAATATTTTGCACCTATCTTAAATAATGAGCATCAATTACCTTTTATAATAAGAGAAGATTGCAATGGATATATTGAAATATTTAACTCTCTTAAAGAAGTTTTTAATTGTTTTAATTCAAAGAATACTGCTTTTGAATTGAGATTAAAATCCCTACTATTCTATTTATTTTCACTTCTATATGAAAATGATTTAGTATTAAAGAAAAAAATTGCTCCATTAACTAATGAAGCAACTCACAAAATAAAAATTATCTTAAATTATATACATGAAAATTATATGAATGAACTTTCAATAAATGATATTGCTCATGCTTGTAATCTGAGCCAATATTATTTTATGAAATTCTTTAAAAAATATCTAGGTATGACTTGTACTGAATATATTAATTTATATAGATTAGATATGGCATCAAAACTACTAGATATAACGGATAAATCAATAACAGAGATTTCCTTTGAAACAGGTTTTAATAGCGTATCTTATTTTAATAAGCTTTTTAAAGAAAAATTTAAAGTTACACCAAAGGAATTCAGAATTGCGAACAAAAAATAAACTTGTAAGTAAGTTCTATTAAAAATTATAATTTCTAACTTTTGTATTTATAATTATATAAAATGAGGAACTAATATTGAATTTAATATTAGCTCCTCATTTTTATGTTATTTATTTATTCTTACCTTTTTCCTTATTACTGCTCTTATTTTGTTGGTCTGAATTACTGTTATTTTTATTATTTTGCGAGTTTGAATTGCTGCTGTTGTCTTGTTTTTCAGATTTAGTTGTAGTATCTTTTTCTTTATCATTTACAATAGTACTATCTTCTTTTTTAGTATTTCCATTAGCATTAGAAGAATGGTTAGCTTTTTCTTCAGTGACTGCATCTGAATTAGTATTAGTTTCCACATTTATATCAGTATTTGCATTAGTATCAGTATTAGTACTAGAATTAGTATTAGTTTCTTCACTCTTGTTCATTTCTCTTAATTCTTTAGCCTTCTTTTGAATGTCTTTTACAGAACTAGACTTAT
>Ga0302165_10000452_pt1 | contig 14920 bp, 7 predicted proteins | sample I_Fen_E3_2_FD_193499 | JGI IMG/M metagenome (GOLD analysis project Ga0302165, IMG submission 193499) | Peat permafrost microbial communities from Stordalen Mire near Abisko, Sweden - I_Fen_E3_2 | ecosystem: Environmental > Terrestrial > Soil > Wetlands > Permafrost | place: Sweden: Abisko...
TAAATTGATTTTCAAATAACAAAAAAGGCCTAGAAACGTAGTAAATCAACGTTTCTAAACCTTTTAATTATAATGCAGTCGAGGGGACTTGAACCCCTACTCAAATAATATGAACTAGATCCTTAGTCTAGCGCGTATGCCAATTCCGCCACGACTGCGCATTGTACTGTATCAACAGCACTTTGATATACTAACACAAGTACACCAAATATGTCAATCCTAAAATCGTGTTTTTCTCACAAACAATTTCTTAGTTATACCTTTCGTATTCTTATTTGTTTTTTTCCTCCCCATATCAAATTTTTCAATTGACATCCCCCGTTGAACAAGGTAGAATAACTATTGTTACTGCGGAAATGTCGGAATGGCAGACGAGCAAGATTCAGATTCTTGTGTGGGTTTCCACGTGCGGGTTCAAGTCCCGTTTTCCGCACTCAAAAACGAAATTTAATAATCCCCAAAACCAGAAAAAGGATGCTGTAACTCACATTAAAAATCATGTGTTACAGCATCCTTTTTCCGTTTTTAGAATCTCATTTTCTCATTTATTTTGCCCTTATTTATATTTTTAGCTCTTTGCTTTTGCCTTTGCCTTTGCCTTTGCCTTTGCCTTTGCCTTTGCCTTTGCCTTTGCCTTTGCTTTTGCTTTTGCTTTTGCTTTTGCTTTTAGCTTTTAGCTTTTAGCTTTTAGCTTTTAGCTTTTAGCTTTTAGCTTTTAGCTTTTAGCTTTTAGCTTTTAGCTTTTAGCGCCCCCACCTCAGGTGTGTACCCTGCGAATATGAATTTATCATTATCCATTTGCCGCAGACCGGCTGAAAGCAGTGTTCATGGTTTTTTCAAGCCTCTGGCTTGAAAAAACCATACTGCTTGAAGGAAAGGCAAGGCAAATGGATAATGATAAATTCATATTCGCCAATACCCCCACACCCACGCCCCTCACATAAGCGGTGCAAACAGCCTTAGCACCTGCCCAAGGAACTTCTTAATTAATGGGTATTTTCTGCAATCCTCAAGTGTCATTTCTTGGCATTGTAAAAGCGTATTTTGAAAATCTGCTTCGATTTTAATTATCTCTGGGTTTTTGTAAATATAAGCCGCGCATTCAAAATGAAGATATAAGCTTCTAAAATCCAAATTTATAGTTCCCACCACCGCTTTTTCATCATCACTCGTAAATACCTTCGCATGAATAAATCCTGGTGTATATTCATATATCTTGACACCCTTTTCCAATAATTCTCTATAATAAGTTTTCCCTAACAGATAAGTGTATACTTTATCAGGAATATGAGGTGTGATTATAACTGTATCAACATCTCTTTGCGCTGCATAAATAAGTGCAGCTATCATTTCATCATCCAGAATCAGATAAGGAGTCATAATATGAACATAGTCTTTGGCTCTATTAATGATGTCAATATATACATTTTTGCCGATATTCTCTCCATCAAATGGATCATCCCCATAAGGCATAACATATCCGCCTACTGACATATCATTATCTTTCATCACTTCAAATTTTTCGCTAATATAATCTTCATAGTGCTCTGGAACCTGTTCCTTTACGTTCCACATTTGCAAAAACATTAATGTAAAACTCTTAACCGCATCTCCTGAAACCATTATCGCAGTATCTTTCCAATGGCCAAACCGCACTACTCGATTAATGTATTCATCGGCAAGATTAATACCACCTGTAAATGCAACGCGTCCATCAATTACGAGAATTTTTCTATGATCTCTATTGGTTTGATGGGTAGATAATATTGGTTTTATCGGAGAAAACATCTTACTATTTATTCCAAATTTCTTCAGATAATTTGGATAATTATAAGGTAGCAAAAAAAGACTACAAGTTCCATCGCACATAAATCGGACTTCTACACCCTCTACTACCTTCCTCTTTAAGATTTCCAGAATCGAGTTCCACATATACCCTTCTGCTACTATAAAATATTCCAAAAATATAAATTTTTCGGCTGCTTCTAATTGAATAAGCATTTCTTTGTATTTGTCTTCTCCTAGTGGAAAATATTTAACACTAGAATTATCATATATAGAATAACCCGATGAATTATTCAAATATTTCACTAATCCAGCTTCATTCGGATTGGTTTCCTGTAGCGAATAAAGAACTGCTTGGTTTTGGGCAACAAATGGCTTGATTATCTTTCCTGTATCTTTCATATTTTGTTTTATTAGTTTTGTGCCAAACTGTAATTTCATAAATAAATATAGCAACGTTCCAAAGATTGGAATAACTAAAACAGGAATAATCCAAGCCATCTTAAAGCTTGCGTTTTGATCATCATTTATAATATAAATTAAAACTGCACCGCTAAGTAGTGTAAACGCTCCATATATAATTGCTGTATAATCTGCTAACCAATTAAAAGTGATAAATAATATAACAATTTGTAGTAATAATAGCAAAACTACAATTGTCGTTCTGCCAAATAATATTTTTAATAAACCTTTGCGCTTTTTCATATTAATTCCCATCTGTTCTGCTAATGACTTGCTAATTTTTCATGTTTTTCTTATTGAGTATAATTTCTGAAATATTGGGTTCAACTGTTATCTTATTACTCAGTCTGTCATCGACATTTTCACCAACAATTGTATATATTGTTGAAACAAATGGAACTCCGATAAGCATTCCAGGCACCCCAAGTAATGTTCCACCCAAAGTAACCGAAACCAATATCCACATAGGAGGCAATCCCACTGTATCTCCTATGATTTTGGGATAGATAACATTTCCTTCAAACGTCTGCATGACCAGCAAATATAGGATGAATTTTAATGCCTGAACCGGGCTTACCATTAATATTAGAAATGCCCCAATTATCAGACCTATATACCCACCAACAATTGGAACGAGTGCTGTAACACCAACTATAGCTCCAATCATCACAGGATATGGAATATGAAGCAATAGCATACCGCCCGTACACAAAAGTCCCACCACAATTGCATCAATGCATTTACCAATTATAAAATTTGAAAATGCTGCATTCGCAACATTTACAATATGTAAAATAGAATTATTAATTTTTTCAGGAAAATATGCTGTCATAAATCTCTTCGCTTGACCAAACAATTTCTCTTTGCTCAGCAACATATAGATTGATATCATAATTGATATCATAAATGTAAATGTAACACTCGCAACTGTTGTTATAAAAGAAACTGTTGTTCCAAAAACACCAAATAGTCCACTCTTTGAATAATTAAAAATCTGTTGTGCAATACTCACCCAATCAGGATTTAATTGTTCAAGCCAAGTCTTTGCTTGTGGATACATGTCAGCGTATTGTGTAGCCCAATCAATTCCATTTTGAAAGCCTTGTGGAATGGCACTCGCTAAAAGTGAAAATGCATTGAACACCTCGGGCATTACAATACTTAACATCAATGAAATAATAGCTATAATACAAAAGAAAGATAGGATCAATGAAATCCCACGACTATATATACCTATTTTTTTAGTACCAGAGGCTTTAGAAATGATTTTTTCAAATCTAGTCATTGGAATATTAATAACAAATGCAATTACCCCTGCAATCAACAACGGTGAAATAACATTTATAATCCAACTGATAAATGTTCCAGCATACTGCAAGTTCTGAGACAACCAATATATTCCTATAATTATAGTTGTAAGTATAATTATATTCTTACCATCCTCTTTTGACATCTTCATCCCTAGATCCCCCTTTATATGTATATGGCGTAATCTCGTTATTCCATACCAATTATCTGTGACATTCCATCCTTCATTCTTCCATATAAATTGCCATCAAAGACAATACAATTACGTCCATTTTTCTTTGCCTGATACAAGGCTCTATCTGCCTCGTCATATAAATCATTAAATTCATAATCAAATTTTGGTATCGTTGTCGAGATCCCCATACTCACTGTAACGTATTTTGAAATCCCACAATACGCATGTACAATAGACTGTTCTTCTATTTTTGCTCTGATATTAAGTGCAAGCGATAAAATTTCTTTTGGTGTAATGTCTTGAACAAAAACCAAGAATTCTTCGCCTCCAGTTCTTGTAACAATATCTGAACTTCTTTGAGTAGCTTCTTTGATTGTGTCAGCAATTACCTTAAGGCATTTGTCTCCCTCAAGATGTCCGAATTTGTCGTTATATTTTTTAAAAAAATCGATGTCCAATGCGATTATACCAACTGGGACCTTCCGGCGTTGGCAATATGGCCATATTAACTCTGCTTTATTTTTCAGACCACGTCTGTTTGTTAGACCCGTCAATGCATCTTGTTCTGAATATAGCGTTTTTCGTCTCAAATTTTCAGAAATCTTTTCAATTCTTTCCGTTAGATTATACTGATATTTTGAGAGAAAGGTTGTTCCTAATTGTACAATTGCAATATCGAATAGGCTTCTTAACCTCAAATCTAACAGCAGTATGAAAAATATCATTAATATTGTCTGACCAGCAATAAAAGGGATTCTAATTTTATCATTCAATATAGGGACAAATATAAAATATACACAAGTTACTATATATATAATTTCACTACCACTATTGTCCATATCCATTGCTGCTGCAGCTATAAAAGCTGCAATTGTAACTCCATAATATATAATATATACAATTTTATACTTATCCACCTCTTTGTTTTTTAACAAAAAATACAATATAAGTACATTTGCAATTTGGAATAATTCTACGAACATACTGATAAGTAATGTAATCCACATATGCAAATCAAATAGTTTAAATAAATGAATCATCAAAATTACAAAAGGTGTAGCCACGCTAAATAAAACTGATGAAACCAATGCTCTTTTTACATTGATTTCATCAATACAGTTCTTTAGTTCCTCTTTTTTTTTCAAACCTACTCCCAAATCATCATTCCCCACAGTGCGCCCCCGCAGTGCAAAATCTTCACGCAGCATCATTTTTAATTCTACAATATTATTCATTAAAATACAAGCATTCTTATTTTTAACGATATTGAACATCCTATTGACTGATGCAAAGCCAATAGGCACGTTAAGTTTTATTATTCATTACTGTAATAAGTAAAAGAAAGAAATCCCACCCCTTAAAAAAGGAATAAAATTTCTTTCATATCAAGCATATATTTAATTCATTACTTTCTTACAGATTTGTATATCCCATAAGGTATTTATCAACTTCCTTAGCAGCATCACGGCCTTCTCTGATCGCCCATACTACCAACGATTGTCCTCTATGCATATCTCCTGCTGTAAATACTTTTTTAACACTTGTACTGTATTGATCTTGTGAAGTCTTAACATTTGTTCTTTCATTCAGTTCTACACCAAATGCATCCGCAACATATTTCTCAGTTCCCAAAAATCCTGCTGCAATAAGTACAAGATCTGCTTCTACCACATATTCGCTTCCAGCAACTTCTGCCATCGTCATTCTGCCTGACTTTTCATCTTTTTTAGATTCCAATTTAATCAGTTTTGCTTTGCAGACATTACCATTCTTATCTTTGATAAATTCTTTGACAGTTGTTACATATACTCTAGGGTCTTCACCAAATACACAAATCGCTTCTTCTTGACCATAATCTGTCTTTGAGATTTTTGGCCACTGTGGCCATGGATTACTTTCAAGACGAGCATCTGGTGCTTTGGGCATCATCTCTAATTGAACTACTGACTTGCAGCCATGTCTAATTGCTGTACCAACGCAGTCATTCCCTGTATCACCACCACCAATAACCAATACATTTTTATCTTTTGCAGAAATGAAAATACCGTCTTGTAGGTCTGAATCAAGTAAGCTCTTTGTAGTTGCTTTTAGGAAATCTACTGCAAAGTAGATTCCCTTCGCGTCTCTACCTAAAGCATTAATGTCTCTAGGATTGGAAGCACCACAAGCAAGTACAACACTATCGTACTCGTCCATTATCTTTTTCGATTTCGTGTCTAAACCAACGTTTGAACTCGTAACAAATTCAATACCTTCTTCTTTCATAACATCGATTTTTCTATCAATAATGTGTTTTTCTAACTTCATGTTAGGGATTCCATATCTAAGAAGTCCGCCAACTCTGTCCGATCTTTCAAAAACGGTTACATAATGTCCTCTTTTATTCAATTGATCTGCAACCGCTAATCCTGATGGACCAGAACCAATAACAGCTACTTTTTTCCCTGTTCTAACTTTAGGAGGCTTCGCTGCTGCCCATCCATTTTTATATGCTCGTTCTATAATTGCTTTTTCATTCTCTTTGGCACATACTGGCTCACCGTTTAACCCACAAGTACATGCAGCTTCACATAAAGCAGGACACACACGACTTGTAAATTCAGGAAAGTTAATTGTCTTATTTAGACGGTTATATGCTTCTTGCCAATTCCCTGCATATACTAAATCATTCCACTCAGGAATCAGATTGTTAACTGGGCAACCAGAAGTCATACCCTTAATCGACATACCTGCTTGACAGAACGGTACACCACAATCCATGCAACGTGCACTTTGAAGCATCTGTTTCTCTTCTGCAAGAGGAGTATGGAATTCATTATAATTTTTAATTCTTTCTTTTGGTTTAATTTCTACGCTAGTCTCGCGTTGATATTCTAAAAATCCAGTTGGTTTTCCCATTTGGTATCTCCCTTCGGTCTTTTTTATTTCGTTACAGCGTAGAATGCCTCGATTTGTGCTTGTTCGCTGCTTAGTCCTTTTTCTTCCATCTGAACGATTGTCATCATCATTCGTTTGTAATCATGAGGTACTATTTTCTTGAATTTTGGTAAATATTCTGCAAAGTTATCAAGTATTTTTTTACTCTTCTTTGAATTTGTATATGCAACATGTTCTGTAATAATTTGTTTGAGCTCTAATACATCATATTTATCTGTTACTGATTCAAATGAAACGAGTTCTTTATTTAATTTCTTATAAAGATTAGAATCTTCATCAAGTACATATGCAATACCACCGCTCATACCTGCTGCAAAATTCTTACCAGTGTTACCAAGAATTACAACACGTCCACCAGTCATATATTCACATCCGTGATCACCAACACCTTCAACAACAGCTGTAGCTCCTGAATTACGTACACAGAAACGTTCACCAGCAACACCATTGATAAATGCTTTACCGCTTGTAGCGCCATATAATGCAACATTACCGATAATAATATTTTCGTCTTCCTTAAATAAAATTCCTCTTGGTGGATATACAATTAATTTACCGCCTGACAACCCTTTACCAAAGTAATCATTGCTATCACCTACAAGTTCAAGTGTAAGACCCTTTGGAATAAATGCGCCAAAGCTCTGTCCACCACTACCGTTACATTTTACTGTAAATGTATCTTCATCTAAAGAATCTCCATACATTCTAGTGATTTCAGCACCAAAGTTTGTTCCCAAAGTACGGTCTGTATTGGTTACATCTACTTCAATACTTCTCTTTTGTTTATTTTCAAGAGCCGTTTTGAATTTTTTAAGAAGTATTTTCTCATCAACTGTTTTCTCAAGTTCAAAATTATATACATTCTTATGATTATATTCAAGCTTACCGCTTTCTTTTACAAATGGATTATTAATAATTCTTGATATATCAAGACTTGAAGCATGTCCATTCGTGATATTTTTCTTTTCAGTCAGTAAATCTGTTCTACCAACCATCTCATCTAATGTTTGGAATCCAAGTTTTGCCATATATTCTCTTAACTCTTCTGCGATAAATTTCATAAAGTTAACAACATATTCTGGTTTACCAGCAAATTTCTTTCTAAGTTCTGGATTCTGTGTAGCGATACCAACTGGGCATGTATCCAAATTACAAACTCTCATCATCACACAGCCAAGAGTAACTAGTGGAGCTGTAGCGAATCCATATTCTTCTGCACCAAGCATGGCAGCGATTGCAACATCACGACCACTCATCAGCTTACCATCTGTTTCAATAATAACCTTATTACGAAGACCATTCATAATCAATGTCTGATGTGTTTCTGCAAGTCCAAGTTCCCATGGAAGTCCAGCATTTTGAATTGAACTGATAGGAGCTGCTCCTGTACCACCGTCATATCCTGATACAAGAATAACCTGAGCACCTGCTTTTGCAACACCCGCAGCCACAGTTCCTACACCAGCTTCTGAAACAAGTTTCACTGAAATTCTTGCTTTCTTATTTGCATTCTTCAAATCGTAGATTAGCTGAGCTAAATCTTCAATTGAATAAATATCATGATGTGGTGGTGGAGAAATAAGACTTACACCTGGAGTTGAATGTCTTGTCTTTGCAATCCATGGATATACCTTCTTACCTGGAAGATGTCCACCTTCACCTGGTTTTGCACCCTGTGCCATCTTAATCTGAATTTCTTTTGCACTTACAAGATACTTTGATGTAACACCAAAACGTCCTGAAGCTACTTGCTTAATTGCAGAACATTTGTCAAGTCCATCAGGACCTATTTTTAGACGTTCTAAGCTTTCGCCACCTTCACCACTATTAGACTTACCACCAATCATATTCATGGCAATCGCAAATGTTTCATGTGCTTCTTGTGAAATTGAACCATATGACATAGCGCCTGTTTTAAATCTCTTAACGATTGACTCAACGCTTTCAACCTGGTCAATCGAAATACCCTGTTTTGGATATTTGAAATCAATCATTCCTCTAAGATTCTCAGCTTCTGTTTCTTTATTAATTAGTGAAGTATATTCCTTAAATGTATCATAATTTCCTGTTCTAGCAGCTAACTGTAACAAATGTATTGTTTGTGGATTATACATATGTTCCTCTTTACCACTTCTAAACTTATGACTACCAGAACTATCAAGTGTCAAATCTGTTGAGAGTCCCAATGGATCAAATGCCTTTGAGTGAAGTGTTTCGACATCATTTTGAATGTCTTCAATGCCAATTCCACCAATACGGCTTACAGTCTCTGTAAAGTAATCATCAATCAACGCTTGATTGAGTCCAATTGCTTCAAATATCTTAGAGCCTTGGTATGATTGAATTGTAGATATTCCCATCTTCGAGGCGATCTTAACAATTCCGTGAATAATTGCTGAATTATAATCATTTACTGCTGCATAGTAATCTTTATCAAGCATTTTAAGATCAATTAATTCCTTTATGGTTTCTTGTGCAAGATATGGATTGATTGCACTTGCACCAAAGCCAAGTAATGCAGCAAAATGATGTACTTCTCTTGGTTCACCACTTTCAAGTATAACGGATACGCTAGTTCTCTTCTTTGTCTTAACTAAATGCTGCTGCATAGCAGACACTGCAAGAAGTGAAGGAATGGCAACACGATTTTCATCAATGCCTCTGTCTGACAAAATAAGGATGTTAGCGCCTTCATGATGCGCTCTGTCTGCTTCTATATATAAATGGTCAATTGCTTTTGCAAGTGAAGTATTCTTATAATAAGTAATAGGGATAACAGCTACTTTAAACCCTTCCACTTTCATCGTCTTGATTTTTAGTAAATCTGTGCTAGTAAGGATAGGGTTATTAATTCGAAGCATCTTACAGTTTTCTGCTTTTTCTTCTAATAAGTTACCAGCTTGTCCAATAAATACTGTCGTTGATGTGATAACTTCTTCACGAATAGCATCAATTGGTGGGTTTGTAACTTGCGCAAATAACTGCTTAAAGTAATTAAATAATGGTTGATGTCTATTAGAAAGTACTGCGATTGGTGTATCAATACCCATTGCACCGATACTTTCAGCACCATTACGCGCCATAGGAAGAATTGAAGTTGTTAAATCTTCATACGTATAGCCAAATGATTTTTGAATACGCGCTCTTTCGTTCTTTGTATATTCTTCAACCTTTTTGTTTGGAATCGATAAATCATGTAAATGAACAAGATTGCTATCTAACCATTCTCCGTAAGGTTGTCTAGTTGAATAATAACCTTTCAATTCTTCATCATCGATGAGTTTACCCTTAACGGTATCAACAAGAAGCATCTTACCTGGTCTTAATCTTTCTTTTGTTTTGATTCTTGATGGATCAATTTTGAGTACGCCAACTTCTGATGAAAGAATTAAATAATCATCATTCGTTACATAGTAACGAGAAGGACGAAGACCATTTCTATCAAGAACTGCTCCCATAATATCTCCATCTGAGAATAAAATTGAAGCTGGGCCATCCCATGGTTCCATCATTGTTGAATAATATTGATAGAAATCTTTTCTTTCTAGTCCCATGCTCTTGTTATGTGACCAAGGTTCTGGAATCGTAATCATAACTGCAAGTGGAAGTGGCATTCCATTCATCACTAAAAATTCCAATGTATTATCAAGTCTAGCAGAGTCAGATCCAGTAGGATTCACTACAGGAATCAACTTGTGCATTTCACTTTTTAAATACTTTGATGTCATGGTCTCTTCACGAGCAATCATTCTATCTGCATTTCCTCTAATTGTATTGATTTCACCATTATGCACAATAATTCTGTTAGGATGTGCACGCTCCCAGCTTGGATTCGTATTCGTGCTAAATCTTGAATGAACAGTTGCAATTGCTGATTCATAATCTTCACATCTTAAATCTTCAAAAAATGATCTAAGCTGTCCTACAAGAAACATACCTTTATATACGATAGTTCTGCTTGAAAGAGATACTACATAAGTATTATCACTTGTCTGCTCAAAAACTCTTCTTGCAACATATAATCTTCTATCAAATGGTAAACCTTGCTCTACATTTTTTGGTCTCTTAATAAATGCCTGCATAATTGCTGGCATGCAATCAATGGCTTTTTTGCCTAAAATAGTAGTATCAGTAGGAACTTCTCTCCAGCCAAGGAATTTTAACCCTTCCTTTGCCACGATAATTTCAAACATCTTCTTTGCTTGGTTTCTTTTCAATTCATCTTGTGGGAAAAAGAACATACCCACACCATAATCTCTTTCCTCACCAATATTAATTTCTAAAGGTTTCACTGCTTTTTTAAAGAACTTATGTGATATCTGTAACATAATACCAACACCATCACCAGTTTTTCCCTCAGCATCTTTTCCTGCTCTATGTTCTAAGTTCTCAACAATTTTTAATGCATCAGAAACTGTCTGATGTGTTTTGATACCTTTTATACTTACAATAGCACCAATACCGCAGTTGTCATGTTCAAACCTTGAATCATAAAGGCCATTTTGTATATTTTCATTTTTCATAGTGTACTATCTCCTCATCGAAAATTTAGATTAACGCTTTAAATAATATACCTCATTTTTAAAATCTTGTAAATATGTTTTTTTTTACAATTGTCAGATAATACATTTATTTCGATATTTTTATCTAATTGTTTTTCATTTTATCTAATTGTTTTTAAATTGTGTCAGTATTTTCACTTTTTTTAATTTTAGTCTTGTTATAATTTCTTTATTATTTTAAGCTTAGGTTACCCCATTCTTAATATTATAACAAGTTGTTTCTAAATTAACGATTGCTTTCGTAAAAAATAAAGCAGATAAATGATTTTATTCACTTATCTACTTTATTTATTTAACATATATCAAAAATCCTGATTATCATTAATCATGTTTTTTCAAAATCAATTCAATACCATCTGCAGCCACACTAAATTCAACTCTATCATTTTCACCGCCATACTCACCATCTAGAGTCCATGAAATATTAGTTTCCGACTCTATTAAAAGCTTTGATGTTTTAAATGAATAAACCAAATCCTTATCCATAATTGACTGTGTCAAAAATCCTGATAGAAGCTGTTGAAAATCCAATGCATTCTTTGGTGGTTTGATTAAAGTAACTTCAAACAATCCATCATTTAGCTTAACAGATTTTCCGACCAATCCCTTCATCCCACCCACAGACTTTGTATTACTAATCATTCCATACATAAATTCATCTGTGATGACACCATCTTCATATGTAACTTTCATTTTATAAGATTTAAGAAATGCCAATCTTTTTACTGCTTCTATTATATATGCCTGATGACCAAGCATATTCTTCATATTCTGTGGTGTCTGATATGCAACATCTGTAAATGCGCCAAACGCGGCTATGTAATTAAAGGAACGGCCATTAAATATACCGATATCACATTTTCTGGGTATTCCAACTGCTATATGTTCCGCTGCTTTTCTCATGTCCTTTGGTATTGATAAACTCACTGCAAAATCATTCGTAGTACCACTTGGAATATATCCGATAGGGGGCTTTTCACCTGAAAAGCCCATCACAGCTGCTACCGTTTCATTAAAAGTTCCATCTCCGCCACTGCATACAATCACATCATATATTCCCTCAGTCTTTTTCACATAATCAAAAGCATCTAATGTGGATTTTGTTGGGTAAACAGTCACCTCATACCCCACATCCGAAAACGTCTGAATTATAGAAAGCAATACATTTTTTATCTGAGCTTTTCCTGAATTTGGATTAATCACAAATAACATTTTTTTCATTCTGATCCTCCATACTCAATATCATTTATCCCATTTATCACATACGGAATTAATCTCATCTGTGAATTTTTCTATATCTTTGTCTGCGTTGTTCTCCTTGTGATTAATTACAACAAGTAATCTTTTTCCAGCCGCAACAAGTCTTTCATACATACCCTGACTTTTCTTTTCGAAATTGCCTGTTTTTTCCAAGCTACCTGACTTTTCGAAATTGCCTGTCTTTTCCAAGCCTTTCGCTTTTTTCAGTTCTTTGTTACCCTCAGAAATGCATTCGCCAGTAGCTAAATCGTAACTTGCCCCAGTAAATGGTGCAGTCGCATCAAACCCATACTCATCTCTAAGGCATGCTGTAAATTGTTCACAAACAGCATCTTCACCATGAACTACAAAAACCTTCTCTGGTTTCTTTTGAAATGAATTAATCCAATGGAGTAACTCTTCTTTGTCTGCATGCCCACTAAATCCATGCAATTCTGCTATTTCAGCCTGAACCTGAATCGGATCTCCAAATAGTTTCACCTCTTTGGCACCCTCAACTAGTCTTCGACCTAATGTGCCGTTGGCCTGATAACCCACAAAAAGGATTGTACATTCTGGGCGCCATAAATTATGTTTTAAATGGTGTCTTATACGACCTGCATCACACATACCAGAAGCAGATATAATAACTTTAGGAGTCTTTACAAAATTGATCGCCTTTGATTCATTGCTGTCTACTGCAAGCTTAAGTCCAGAAAACGAAATCGGATCAATCCCCTTTTTCACAAGTTCCATAGCCTCTTCATCAAAGCAACCAGCAGAATTTTCACTATATATCTTTGTTGCTTCAATTGCTAATGGACTATCAATATATACATCAAAATCGTTCAACAATAACTTATCTTGTTTTATTTTTCTGATAAAATAAAGTAATTCTTGTGTACGCCCTACTGCAAACGATGGAATTACAACATTTCCACCCCTTTCAAACGTTCTCTTAAATATCTTTACAAGTTCACTAACATAATCAGGTGATCCCCCATGACTTCTATCTCCATAAGTAGATTCCATAATAACATAGTCTGCTTCTGTTATGAATTTGGGATCATTAATTAATGGTTTATTAATATTTCCTATGTCCCCTGAAAATACGATCTTCTTCTGAATATTTTCTTCTTTTACCCACACTTCAATACTTGCAGATCCGAGTAAATGTCCAGCATCCGTAAATCTTACTTCAAGTCCTTGCGATAGTTGAATTTTATCTTCATAATTACATTCAACAAACAGTTTAATTGTTTCCTCTGCTGCCTTCATATCAAATAATGGAACATATTCCTTTTCATTTGCACGTTTTGCTTTTCTATTTCTCCATTCTGCTTCAAACATCTGAATGTGAGCACTATCTCTTAGCAAAATATTACACAAATCTACAGTGGCATAAGTTGCATATATCTTTCCGGTAAATCCTTTCACATGCAATAATGGTAATAATCCGGAATGATCAATATGTGCATGTGTCAAAAGTACATAATCTATATCTGCCGCATCAACTGGTATTTCTTGGTTATCAAATTTATCTGCTCCCTGTTCCATACCACAATCAATCAAAACATTCTTACCACATACATTCAAATAGTGGCAACTCCCAGTAACTTCATGATCTGCTCCCAAAAACGTGATTTTCATAATCAATTCCTCCTGAGTTCCTTTATTTTGTAAAATGTTAATTATATGGAAACAACAAATTAAAATAGCATCATATAACAAATGATGTCACTTGTTATATCTCTTGCTATATCTCTTGTTATATCTCTTGTTATAGTTTGTAAAAATATTTAAACCTAATCTTATCTATTCTTCTTAAGTCCGCATATATCATTTCTCGCAATTTAAAAGTTTCTACTGTCACACTTAATGCTTCTTCTTCCAGCGCCATATCATTTCCAAACCTTGCCATTAATACTATATTTATTATAGCATCTATATTACATTCTGAAAAGCATTTCAACTTCTCGCCAAGATATTGTGCATAGTCTTCATAATTCATTGATTCTGGTTTTGAAATCTCTAAGAATACACACAGTCTTTCGATATATTTATAAATTTCTAGGATTTGTGAATTGGTGCTATGATCCGTTTTCATTGACAGTAACTCAGACATGGCTTTTCTAGCCTTTCGATACGTCAGACACCAGATAATTATCATCCCTGTTATAACTAAAATCATAGTTGCCACAAATATTACAAGCAAACTGTTTTTTCCATTTGAATTCATGGTGTTTTCTGTGGAAACAGTTGTGGAATCATTTAAATTATCCACACTTTCAGTTGATGTATCTGCAACGGTTGATTCTTTTGTAGGTGCACTTGTTGTTATCGCGGTGGATTGCTCAATTGAAGTATTGTTTTGATTGAGCTGATCCGCTGCGGACATTCCTGGAGTGACTTCAATTGGCACCCATCCATATCCATCTTCATATCCTTCTAC
>Ga0302165_10000455_pt1 | contig 14901 bp, 15 predicted proteins | sample I_Fen_E3_2_FD_193499 | JGI IMG/M metagenome (GOLD analysis project Ga0302165, IMG submission 193499) | Peat permafrost microbial communities from Stordalen Mire near Abisko, Sweden - I_Fen_E3_2 | ecosystem: Environmental > Terrestrial > Soil > Wetlands > Permafrost | place: Sweden: Abisko...
TACAGAGGTTGATGGTTTTGATAATTTACATAATCCAACGGGATTAATAAAAAACTCTATGGATAGGACAGCACAAATGTATGGAGCAAATAATACATTTTACCTTGTAAATGGTAGTAGTGCGGGCTTGCTTACAGCAATCTCGGCGGTAGCAAACAGAGGACATAAGGTTATAGTTGCTAGAAATTGTCACAAGTCAGTTTATAATGCCGTTTATTTGAATGAACTTTATCCTGTGTATGTATATCCTGACAATGTAAATAATTTGGGGATAAACAGTCAGATATCTGCAGATAATGTTGAAAACCTATTAAACGAAAATAAGGATGTTTTAGCCGTTATTATTACTTCACCAACATATGAGGGAATTATCTCTGATATTAGTGCAATCGCGGAAGTCGTTCATAGATTTGATATTCCATTAATTGTGGATGAGGCGCATGGTGCACATTTTCATTTTCATAAAGAATTTCCTACGTCAGCCCTTGATATGGGGGCAGATATCGTAGTTCAAAGTATTCATAAGACACTACCAGCGTTTACACAGACGGCACTTTTACACGTTAAAAGTAATCTTATCGATATTGACAAAGTAAAAAGGTATTTGGATATGTATCAAAGTACAAGCCCATCCTATATTTTGATGGCAGGAATCGATAATTGTATGGAATTTTTGCGTACAAAGGGACCAGATAGATTTGATAAATATGTTATCAATTTGAAAGCACTTCGATTTAATATTGAACAATTAAAACACATTTATATATTCAAGGTGGATGATATATCAAAATTGGTGTTATATATACCAGATGGACGTTTGAATGGAAAACAATTATATGGTATATTATTAAATAAGTTCCATATTCAGTTGGAGATGGCTTCATTGCATTATGTGATTGCTATGACATCGGTTGGTGATAAGATGGAATATTATGATAGATTTTTGAATGCCTTGCGGATAATAGATAATTCACTAGATACAAAGACAATGAAGAAACTAGATGATTCACTAGATATGGATATAATGATGAAACTAGATAATTCACTAGATTTGGATACAATGAAGAAACTAGATAATTCACAAGATAAGAACACGATGATAAAAACAGCTAATTTTTTAGAGGTCGATAATAAATCTGTTCGAAACATAAATTTAATTGGGAGTAATAAATTTGAAGTGGTGCCAGCAATTGTAATAGAATCTCCTTATAAGGCTATGAATGCAGAGTTGGAATTGGTAGAGATTGAAAAATCAATTGGTAGAATAAGTGGAAGTTCAGTTTGTGTTTATCCACCAGGTATTCCTCTTATATTTCCAGGTGAAAGGATAACACTCGATATTATCAATCATCTAAAAGAGTCATATGAGTTAGGGTTGGAAGTGATTGGGCTAAATGAGATTAAAAAAAGGGGGCTTGCGATACAATGCATGAAATAGCATTTATTATGGGAAAAAGTTCTTCTGGGAAGGACAAGATATTCAAAAGACTGATAGAAGATGAAGTACTTAAACTTAAAACGGTTGTTATGTACACAACCAGACCAATGAGATATGGTGAAAGTGAAGGAATCGAGTATCATTTTGTGAGTGGTGCTACTGCGGATAAAATGGAAGCTGAAGGAAGAATCATTGAGCTTAGAGCTTACAATACAGTGTATGGCATATGGAAATATTTCACTTTAGATGATGGACAAATAGATATTAAAAAGGGAAAATATGTTGTCATTGGAACATTGGAAGCATATGAGAAGTTCTGCGATTATTATGGAAAAGAACATTTAATGCCGATATATATTGAAGTAGATGATGGAATTAGATTAACGAGGGCGCTGGAGCGAGAAAAGAAACAGGAAAATCCGAAATATGCAGAGATGTGTCGAAGATTTCTTGCGGATAGTATTGATTTTTCAGAGGAAAATATAGCAAAACTCGGAATTAATATACGTTATTTTAATAATGAGTTATTAGATGACTGTATTGAGCAAATCAAAAAGGATATAATAGAAAAATTAACTAGGTAATATTTTGATTATATGATACAATAGAACTAGGCTCATTTCATGATAGGAGGAGTTTTTTTGGACATTAAAGTAACTGATATTAAGCCCGCAGCGCAGATAGATGCGAAGGCTTCCGTGAAGAGCGGAGATGATTCATTTAAATTTACTTTAATCAGTAATATTGAGGAGAAGGATTTACAAAGAAGACTTACCTCAATGATGCAAGATATTACTGAACAGGGTGACAAGATAGCAAAACATATGGATATAAAAGATATGAAGCGATATAGAGAACTTGTTAAGGGATTTTTGAATGAAGTTGTTAATAGGTCACACGAATTTTCCAGAGAGAATTTCCTTGATAAAAGAGGTAGACATAGAGTTTATGGGATTGTGAAATTAGTAGACAAAAATCTTGATGATTTGGCGAATGAACTTGTCAAAGATGAGCAGGATCATTTGGAAATAGTAAGTAAGATAGACGACATTAGAGGATTACTCCTTGATGTGTCAACTTAATTAATAGATGTAATTTGGTTTGGATTTGATTTTAGAAAGGATAATATTATGAATAGTTTTTCAGAAATATTAGGACATGACAAAATAAAAGAACATTTGCAGAATGCAATCAAACTGAATAAAGTATCACATGCGTATATTTTCAATGGAGAATCCGGATCTGGCAAGAGGTCGTTGGCAAAGGTATTTTCAAAGACGCTACAGTGTGAGGCCAAGAGTGATGATCCATGTAATGAATGCCATTCTTGTAAACAAGTTGAGTCAGGAAATCAACCCGATATCATGTGGGTGTCGCATGAGAAACCAACGAGTATTGGTGTTGAGGATATTAGAGAGCAAGTGATTGGTGACATTCAGATTAAGCCATATAGCAGTAAATATAAGATTTATATTATAGATGAAGCAGAAAAGCTTACGCTTCAAGCACAGAATGCGTTATTGAAGACGATTGAAGAGCCTCCGGCATATGGAATAATAATTTTATTAACTACGAATGCGGATACATTTTTACAGACAATTCTATCAAGATGTGTTCAGTTAGATTTAAAACCTGTGAAGGACGAAGTGATTCAGAAGTATCTTACCAAGAAATATCAAGTTCCAGATTATCAAGCGAGATTTGCAGTGGCATTTGCACAAGGAAGAATTGGACGTGCAGAGTCAATTGTGAATTCTAAGGATTTCGTGGAAATGAAAGATCATGCGTTGCATGTGCTAAAATATTCTAATGAGATGACAGTTTCAGAGTTGATTGATGCAGTTAAGTTTGTTAATAATTATAAAAACAGTATTAATGATTATATTGATTTGATGGCTATGTGGTTTAGAGATGTGCTTGTATTTAAGAGTACGAATGATTCTAATCTTCTAATTTTCAAAGATGAATTAACACTTATAAGAAAACAGGCCGAAAAGAGTTCATATGAAGGGCTTGAAGATATTATTGATTCTATGGATAAAGCAAAGTTAAGACTTAAGGCTAATGTTAATTTTGATTTAACATTGGAGCTTATGTTCCTTACAATGAAAGACAATTTGTAATATATAAAAGATTAATAAATCTGTACGGGTATTAAATATATAAGAGTAATATATAGGTATTAACGTATTTAGGTATATTTAGGAGAGGTAAAATATAATGACTAGAGTGATTGGTGTTAGATTTAGAACAGCGGGTAAGATATATTTTTTTGCTCCAGCAAGTTTTAATGTAGAAAAGGGTCAGCATGTTATTGTTGAAACTGCAAGAGGTGTAGAGTACGGAAGTGTTGTTCTTGGAATTAGAGATGTTGAGGATGAGAAGGTAGTTCAGCCACTTAAAGCAGTAATAAGAATTGCTACTTTAGACGATGATGAAATAGAACTCAAAAATAGGGAAAAAGAAAAAGAAGCATTTAAGATATGTCTTGAGAAAATAAAGAAACATGAATTGGATATGAAGCTTATCGAAGCAGAATATACGTTTGATAATAATAAGGTTTTGTTTTATTTCACAGCGGATGGAAGAATCGATTTTAGGGAATTGGTTAAGGATTTAGCTGCAGTTTTTAAGACACGAATCGAACTTAGACAAATTGGTGTTCGTGATGAGACTAAGATTATGGGTGGTATTGGCGTTTGTGGAAGAAGTCTTTGCTGTTATTCTTATATGCCAGAATTTATTCCAGTATCAATTAAGATGGCGAAAGAACAGAATCTATCTCTTAACCCAACTAAGATTTCCGGCGTTTGTGGAAGACTTATGTGTTGTCTTAAAAATGAAGAAGAAACTTATGAAGAACTGAATAGTCACTTGCCAAATATAGGTGATATTGTTACTTCTGATGATAATTTAAAAGGTGAAGTGCATAGTGTCAGTGTTCTTAGACAAACAGTTAAAGTGATTGTTGTATTGGAAACTGGTGAAAAAGAAGCTAGAAATTATAAAGTTACTGATTTGAAATTTAAACCTAAAAATAAAAGCGAAAAGTTTAACATTAATGATAAGGAATTAAGAAGACTAGAAGAACTTGAAAAAAGAGAGGAAAATCACATTTAGATGGCAATTACTCTTAAGGAAAATGAAAGACTGGATGATTTGCAGCAAAATGGATATAAGATAATTCAAAATTCTGAAATATTTTGCTTTGGAATGGATGCAGTAGTGCTTTCTTCATTTGCTGTAGCAAAAGAAGGTGATAAAGTACTGGATCTTGGAACCGGGAATGGCGTGATTCCTATTCTTATGGAAGCGAAGACCAGAGCTGCACATTTCACAGGGATTGAAATTCAGGATATTAATGTTGATATGGCGATGCGAAGTGTGGCTTATAATGGACTTGAAAATAAAATTGAAATTATGCAAGGCGACATAAAGGAAGCTTCAAGTATTTTTGGAGGAGCTTCTTTTGACGTTGTAACAAGTAATCCACCATATATGAATGAAAATCACGGACTTGTAAATCCAGATAGTCACAAGGCGATTGCAAGGCATGAGATTCTATGTACACTAGATGACGTGATCCGGGAAGCATCGAAAGTACTTAAAGATAAAGGCAAGTTCTATATGGTGCATAGACCACAGCGGATGGTGGAGATATTTGAAACCTTGACAAAATATAAGTTAGAGCCAAAACGTATAAGGTTGGTTCATCCTTTTGCAGATAAGGCCGCTAATATGATCTTAATTGAAGCGATTAAAGGGGCTAATTCACTACTAAAGGTGGAGCAGCCACTGATTATATATGAAAGCGTAGGTATTTATACAGAGGAATTATATAAATTGTATAAATGGTATGAATGATAGTTGTGGTATGAATGATAGTTGTGATATGAATGATAGTTGTGATATGAATGATAGTTGTGATATGAATGATAGTTGTGGCATGAATGATAGTTGTAGTATAAATGATAATTATACCATGAATAATTATGGTATGAATGATATTTATGGTATGAATGAAATTATGGTATGAATAATAGAAATGATAGAAATGATAGGAGCAAATAAATGAGTGATGAGAATACTGAGAATACTAGGGAAGCTGGAAAATTGTATCTGTGTGCGACACCAATTGGTAATTTGAGGGATATTACGATTCGGGTTTTGGATACACTCAAAGAAGTGGATTTGATCGCGGCAGAGGATACTAGGCATAGTATCAAACTTCTTAACCATTATGAGATTAAGACTCCGATGACGAGCTATCATGAATTTAATAAAGTGGAAAAGGCTAAATATCTTGTAAATAAAATGCGTGAGGGTACGAATGTTGCGTTGATAACCGATGCAGGAACGCCGGGAATATCAGATCCTGGAGAAGAATTGGTAAGACAATGTCATGAGGCAGGTATTAAACTTACATCACTTCCAGGTCCGGCAGCGTGTGTAACCGCACTTACTATTTCAGGACGAGCTACAAGAAGATTCACATTTGAAGCCTTTCTACCATCTGATAAAAAAGAGCGCAAGGAAATCCTTAGTGAACTTATAAATGAAATAAGGACGATAATCATATATGAAGCTCCACATAGACTTATTAGAACACTTGAGGAGTTAAAGGATACATTAGGTGAAGAAAGAGCACTTACTATCTGTAAGGAGCTAACTAAGATGCATGAAACAACATTTCTTACTACATTTGGTGAGGCACTTCGCTTTTATGAAACGAAAGAGCCAAGAGGTGAGTATGTTCTAGTTATTGAAGGAAAGTCAAGAAGTGAGCTTGAAAAAGAAAAACAAGATACATGGGAAGCTATGAGTCTTGAAGAACATGTTAATTTGTATGTTGAAAAAGGAAATGATAAGAAAGAAGCTATGAGGCTTGCAGCTAAGGATAGGGGTATATCGAAAAGAGATGTGTACCAAATGCTTATGTTGTAAAAGTTATGTATATAAAGGATCTCAAAAGATAATTCAAAAGATAATTCAAAAGATAAATTAAAAGAAATTGAAGAAAGACAGGTTCTAAATGAAAATTACGTATATTTATCATAGTTCATATTCGGTGGAGTTTGAGGAAGAAAAAGTTGTTTTGATATTTGATTATTATAAGGGCACACTCCCGTTATTTGATAAAGATGCAGATATATTTATGTTTGTGAGTCATAAGCATTTTGATCATTATAGTAAGAAGATATTTGACCTTGGAAATGAATATCAGAATATTACATTTATTTTACCAAATGAGATGAAAATGAATGTTAAGTATATGGATAGATGGAATATAGCAGCAATTTCAAGAGAAAAGATTAAGTATGTATCATGTAATGAGAAATACGAATTTGTTGGATATTCTATGAGACAGCCACAATTATTTGTGAAAACATTGAAATCGACAGATGCAGGAGTTGCTTATATCGTGGAAGGCTTTGAAAAAACGATATATCATGCAGGAGATCTGAATTGGTGGATATGGGACGAAGTACCAGAAGAAAAAAATGATAATATGACTAAAAGATTTCAAGAAGAGATAGCAAAAATTTCAGGACTTGAAATTGATGTTGCATTTTTACCATTAGATCCTAGACAGGAAGACAAATTTTATTGGGGATTTGATTATTTTATGAAAAATTGTAATGTGAAAGTTGCATTTCCTATGCATATGTGGGAAAAATACGAAACAATAGATACATTGAAGAATATGGACATATCAATTAACTATCGTGATAAAATCATGGCGGTTACTGGTGAAGGACAAGTATTTGAATTGTGATAGATCATTAGCAATTAGTAGAAAATATATGCAGAAATGAGGATCATTATGTTAAAAATAGGATGTCACGTGTCATGTTCAAAAGGCTACGAACATATGGGAAAAGAAATATTGGAGTTGGGCGGAAATACATTTCAGTTTTTTACTAGGAATCCTCGTGGTGGTGTAGCGAAAGCAATTGATGAACAAGATATTGCTGCGTTTCTTGAGATTGCGCAGAGTAATGATATCGATGTTATACTTGCACATGCGCCATATACATTAAATGCGTGTTCAGCAGACGAGAAGACTAGGCGTTTTGCAATTGCAACAATGGCAGACGATTTGTTAAGAATGGAATATACGCCAGGTAATCTATATAATTTCCACCCAGGAAGCCATGTATCACAAGGGGTTGAAGTCGGGATTCAGTATATTGTCGAGATGCTAAATACTGTCATCAAGCCAGAACAAACAACGAAGGTCTTACTTGAAACGATGGCTGGAAAAGGTTCTGAGATTGGTAGCTCATTTGAAGAACTCAAGATGATTATTGATAAAGTTGATTTGGATTCACATCTTGGTGTTTGTCTAGATACTTGTCATGTGAACGATGCTGGATATGATATTGTAAATGATCTTGATGGAGTGCTAGAACATTTTGACCAAGTAATTGGATTAGATAGACTTTGTGCAATTCATTTAAATGATTCAAAAAATCCATTTGCAAGTCATAAGGATCGTCATGAAAAGATTGGTGAAGGTTCAATTGGTCTTGAAGCGTTTGAAAAAATCATTAACCATCCAAAACTTAGAAACTTACCTTTTTTTCTTGAAACACCAAATGAGCTTGATGGTTATGCAAGAGAAATTAAGTTGTTAAAGGGATTGTATAGGAATATAGATAGCCAGATAGGTTAGCCTTGTAAATACAATCACCGTATTGTATAATAATTATATAAGAATTCGATTGTGATTAAGAAAGGTATGGGTTGATAATGGAATCATACGATGTACTCAATTCGATACTGGTAAATCTTTTTAATGACATTTTAAATATTGAAGAAAAAGCTTTGATAACTGAAGAATTTAAGGATATTTCTGTAACGGACATGCATATTATTGAAGCAGTAGGAGTTATGGAGCAAAGGACAATGTCAAAGATTGCAAAGTCACTTAATGTTACGATGGGAACGCTTACAATCGGAGTGAACGGCCTTGTAAAAAAAGGTTATGTTGAAAGAAATCGTAGTCAAAAAGATAGAAGAATTGTATATGCTTCACTTACGGTGAAAGGAAAAGCAGCATATGTTCATCATATGCGTTTTCACAAAGATATGATTAATTCGGTTATTAATGATGTGACAGAGGAAGAAGCAGAGATTTTGACTAGAACACTTAAAAATCTGGAAAATTTTTTCCAGAAATGGAAGTTATAGATATAAGATAAGTCCCACAATGAAATATGAGGTGAAGATTATTATGGAAAACAACAATTTGCTAGATTTTGAAGACTTAAAAGATATTTTAGAGCAATTTAATGACCTTAAAGTTGATGAAGAAGTTGTCGATGAAGAAGTGATTGCTTCACAGAGAAGATATGAACAGATCATTAAGAAGCATAAGAATGATAATTTGGCATTATAAAAAAGATTAATTAAATACATTAATAATCAAGAAAAGTCTCTCGTTAATATCTAGAAAAAGATATTAATGGGGGATTTTTTGATCATTCATAGGTTCTGATACACAAGTTTATAAACATTTAAATTTCGTTATTATTAAGAAATAAAACAAATTTCATTATCGTGCATAATAGAAATATGATATGGATATAAATAATATGAGGTAAAAACTCAAAATATGAAAGGTAGAATGTATTTATAGTTTATTTTATTATTAATTTCAAGAAAATAATTATAGGAATTGCAATTTTATGAATTTAGTAGTATCATTGGATTTATGTTTCGTTAAATTATACACTTTATTTTACATTTATTAAAAACTTGTTTAAAACAAGTTCACATACATAGGAGGCTATTATGAAATTTATTACAATCGGTGAGATTTTACTTAGACTATCTCCACCTAACTATGAAAAAATAGTGACTACACATAATTTGATAATGAATTATGGTGGAGCAGAGGCAAATGTTGCAGTTTCACTTGCAAATCTAGGAGTAGATAGCACATTTTTTACGGTTATTCCAGATACTGATTTGGGAAAATCTACAATTAGCTATCTTAGAGCAAATGATGTCCATACGAAACATATCATTAGAACAGATGGTAGAATGGGAATATATTACCTTGAAGAAGGTGTTTCTGTAAGATCTTCACAAGTGATTTATGATCGATCCAATTCTGCATTTAGTGAATTTGATTATACAGATGTTGACATGGATGAAATTTTAAAAGATTATGATTGGCTTCATTTAAGTGGAATAACATCTGCGTTATCTTATAATTGCAGACGTCTTATTGACAAAGCGCTTAAGTCAGCTAAGAAGTTTGGACTAACAGTAAGCTTTGATCCCAACTATAGAAAGAGCCTTTGGTCTTTTGAAACAGCTAGAGATGTTCTTAGCACATATCTTCCATATGTAGACGTCTTGATTGGAATTGAACCAATTCATGTATATAATGAAGACGGTGTTACAGATGTGAAAGAAGGTTTGTCAATGCAACCATCTTTTGATGATATGGATAAAGTATTTAGGGCAATTGACAAACAGTATCATATGAAAGCAATTGCAAGAACTGTTAGATATGCATTTTCTGGTAGCAACAACTCACTTAAAGCTTATTTTTATACAAATGGTAAGACATATGAAAGTAAATTAATTAACTTTGATATTGTAGATAGAGTTGGTGGTGGCGACGCATTTTCATCAGGTCTTATATATGCGCTTTTGGATAATATGGAACCTCAGGAAACAATTGATTTTGCAGTAGCATCTTCAGTCATGAAACATTCAATACATGGAGATACGAATATTACAAGTAGAGAAGCAATTATGAATCTTATGAAAGATGGTTCTCACGATATTCAAAGATAGAACAAAAGTACTATTTACAGTTTAACTGGACATGCTATAATATATTTAAATTATAGTAATGTTTAATTCAATATTGAGCAAACTTATCGAAAGGTAAGGACGCAAAGCCAAGGGTCTTCTCCAGCGATGGAATGATAGCCGGTTGCATTTATAATTAATATAAATCATATGGCATCCGGAGACGGATGCTTTTTTAGTATTATCTTTGAGGAAATATAGATTATATAATTTTAAAGCTACCAATTTGAAAAGCCAAAAGAATGAAAGATGTTAAAACATATGAGCGGGGGAGTTTATTATGAAAACGAGAACATTTAAGGTGATAACAATTGGTATGGTATTATTGATATTTGAAGTTGGAACAGTATTTGCATTACAGACAACAAATATTGCAAATTCCTCAACAGTTGAAGCGGTTAATCAGCAAGCGGCACAAAATAGTACGCTGACTGAAACCAAAGATTCCGTGTATGTAACAGAGTCAGCGACAGAGGTGGTATTAGCTGAAGTACCTGTATCTGAATCACCAACGGTCACAGATGCAATTACATATGAGGCAGCAACAGCAGCTTCAACAACAATTTCTGAATCAAAAGCAGTTACCGAATCAAAAGCGGTTACTGAATCAAAAGCAGTTCCAACGAATACTCAGGAAGAAGTAACAACGGCACAGGAAGCTCAAACAACAGCAGTAAAAGAAACGCCAGTAGTAAGCGGGCCAACAGCTGGTGTAGCACTTACAGATGACCAAGCGAATTTAATGGCAGATCAGAATGCATCAACATATGCAGAATATGTTGAGCAGGTATATATATTAATTAATCAAGAAAGAACGGCAGTTGGTGTTCCTGCAGTTTCGAAGGATAATACATTAACCATTGTTGCAATGCATCGTTCAATAGAAAATGCTTGGATGAACTTTATGGAAGTGTCTTCAGAAGGACATCACCTTAGGCCAAATGGACAGAAAGCAAGTACTATTTGTACATATTATAACTTATATGGTAGCTATGGAGAAAACCTTGGAAGATATCAATCATCTCCTACAAAAATAGTGTTAGGATGGCATAGTTCAGCAGCGCACTACGCATGTATGACAAATACAAAATATACAAAAGTTGGCATTGGTGTAGCAAAAGATGAAGATGGATTTTTATATTGGACAGCGATATTTATGGATTAAAAGTTAGATAATAATGATTTTAATTTATTTTAGATGAAATACATTATATGATATAATGCTCCTCACATGTCTCTTTGTTATGTGAGGGGTTTTTTTGATTATAAAGTGTTGTAAATTAATCGGTTATCAAACAATTTTTCAATGCATCCAGTGATAATATTTTAAATGTATTGAGATAGTAATCTAATATTCCTAATTCTTTCATTCTGGCAAGTTCACGACACATAGAAGTTCGAGAAATATTTAGATATTCAGCTAATTCATTGCGATTCGGTACAATTTGAAAAGTTAGGGCGTTTTGTTTTTGCATTTCATATAGTAAATAAGTAGCAAGTTTTTCTCGCATACCTTTCAAATTAAGTAGTTCGATTTTACGGTTAAGGAGAAGGTTTTTTTCACCAAGAAGCATCATCATATTTTGAATTAGTTGAATATGAAACGAGCAGGAATTCCCACAACTTTTAATGAGTCGTTCAAAAGGAATGAAAAGTATTGTAGAATCTTCTTTGACTCTAACAGTTACTGGAGAAATACGTTTTGCAGTACAAACAATACCTTCAGCAAAAACATTAGAGGGCGCTAAAAAATCTATAATATGTTTAGAACCTGCAAGATTTACTTTTGAAATTTCAAGGGAACCAGAAAGTACAATTCCGACATGGCTAATTTGATCACCAGCTAAAAAAGCATATTCATTGGTTTGAAACTTTTTTGTATAGGCACTGATACATTGTAATAAAGTACTATATTCATTTTGTTTGATATTATTTAATAAGGAGCAATTTGATAATACAGGATAAAATTCTTCCAAAATAAGACCTTCTTTCTCTCATTATAAATGTATAACAATATAACATTTATAATTTTGTAGCTATGGCTACCATATTGTGATTGATATTATATTATACTTTCATTATGAAATCAATACTACAATATCAATAAGCCAATCGAAAGGAAGAAAAAAATAATGGAAAATAAAATGTTTTGTTACCAATGTCAAGAAACAGCAGGATGCAAGGGGTGTACAATTTCAGGAGTATGCGGTAAAACACCAGAAATTGCGAAAAATCAGGATTTGTTAATTTATGCTACAAAAGGATTAAGTGAAGTTACAACGGCACTTAGAAGACAAGGAGAAACGATTTCACCAGAAGTAAATCAATATATCGTTGTAAATCTTTTTACTACAATTACAAATGCAAATTTTGATAATGAGGTATTTTATCAACGAGTGTTTGAAACACTTGCATTAAAAAATGAGTTATTATCAAAAGTTATAAGTAAAGAAGTTTTAAATGAAGCGGCATTATGGACTGCTACATCAAAAGAAGAATTAGATGAAAAAGCTCCAACAGTTGGTGTACTTTCAACCGAAAATGAAGATATTAGAAGCCTTAGAGAATTAATAATATATGGAATAAAAGGACTAGCGGCATATGTAAAGCATGCAAATGAATTAAAAAATGATAGTGATCCAATTCATGAATTTATTCAAAGAGCATTGGCTTCAACTTTAGAGGATACATTAAGTGTAGATCAATTAGTGGCGCTTACATTGGAAACAGGTAAGTTTGGCGTTGATGGTATGGCACTTTTAGATTCAGCTAATACAAAAACATATGGTAATCCTGAGATTACGAAGGTTAATATAGGCGTAGGAAAGAACCCTGGTATCTTAATTTCGGGTCATGATTTAAGAGACTTAGAAATACTCCTTGAGCAGACAAAAGGATCAGGAATTGACGTATATACACATTCAGAGATGCTTCCAGCACATTATTATCCTGCATTTAAAAAATATAGTAATTTCGTAGGTAATTATGGAAATGCTTGGTGGAAACAAAAAGAAGAATTTGAAAGCTTTAATGGACCAATACTTATGACTACAAATTGTATCGTACCACCAAAAGATTCTTACAAATCAAGAGTCTTTACGACAGGCGCTTCAGGATTTCCTGGTTGTACTCATATTGAAAAAGATGAAAATGGGAATAAAGACTTCTCTGCGATTATTGAAATGGCAAAGAAATGTGAAGCTCCGATACAGATTGAAGAAGGAGAAATCATTGGTGGATTTGCACACAATCAGGTCTTGGCACTAGCAGACAAAATTGTTGAAGCAGTAAAATCCGGTGCTATTAAAAAATTCTTTGTTATGGCAGGATGCGATGGACGACAAAAATCAAGAGAATATTATACTGAATTTGCAAAAGCACTTCCAGATGATACAATTATTATGACGGCAGGCTGTGCAAAATATAGATATAACAAACTAAATCTTGGCGATATTAATGGAATTCCAAGAGTTCTTGATGCAGGACAGTGCAATGATTCTTATTCACTAGCAGTGATTGCCTTGAAGTTAAAGGAAGTATTTGGATTGGATGATATTAATGAATTACCAATTGAATTTAATATTGCGTGGTATGAGCAAAAAGCAGTTATTGTTCTACTTGCATTATTATATTTAGGGGTTAAAAATATTCACCTAGGACCAACATTACCAGCATTTCTTTCTCCTAATGTAGTAAATGTATTAGTAGAGAATTTTGGGATTAGCGGTGTTGGCACAGTAGAAGACGACATTAAATTATTTTTACAATAAATTCATAAATGTTTAAACAAATAGTAATACTGGGCTTCTAGATTAATTAGAAGTTCAGTATTTTTTATGAATTTTTTTGATGTAAATAGGAAACTATAATTCGTATGATGGTAATTTTAGTCACTGTTCATAAAAGGAATATAATTGAAAATAGTCGTAAGTATAAAATCAGGAGGAAAAGTTTATGAGTATGTTTTGTTTTCAATGTCAGGAAACTGCGAAAGGAACAGGATGCGAAATTCGAGGAGTGTGTGGAAAGGTCGAAGATCTTGCCAAACTTCAAGATTTGCTAATATATACGCTGAAAGGTATCTCTGAGATTGTTATCAAGGGAAAACTGGATGTAAAAAGCATTGATAAGATAAATCATCAAGTTATGAAAAGCATGTTTATGACGATTACAAATGCAAATTTTGATGAAGAAGCATTTGAAAAGCAAATAAAAATAATGCTTTCTATAAGAGATGAACTAAGAAAAACCATAGCAGTAAAAAAGTTACACGATGCGGCTATGTTTGAGGTGGATTCAAGGGAATCCATGCTTGAAAAGGCTCCACATATTGGAGTCTTATCAACGGAAAATGAAGATTTGAGATCTTTGCAACAGATGATTATTTACGGACTAAAAGGTATGTCAGCATATACGGAACATGCATTGAACATAGGAAAAGAAAACACAGATATTTCAGCATTTATTTATGAGGCGCTGGCAGCGACACTAGATGATCAACTTTCGGCGGATGATTTGGTCGCACTTACATTGAAAACTGGAGAATATGGTGTGAAATCTATGGCGTTATTGGATGAAGCGAATACATCACAATATGGAAATCCGGAAATTACAGAGGTAAATATTGGAGT
>Ga0302165_10000463_pt1 | contig 14684 bp, 11 predicted proteins | sample I_Fen_E3_2_FD_193499 | JGI IMG/M metagenome (GOLD analysis project Ga0302165, IMG submission 193499) | Peat permafrost microbial communities from Stordalen Mire near Abisko, Sweden - I_Fen_E3_2 | ecosystem: Environmental > Terrestrial > Soil > Wetlands > Permafrost | place: Sweden: Abisko...
GCCTGTACAAAGAATATCTTTTTATCGGCAGTTACAGCACCATAAATTCCGGCGATAGCAACACAACTCAGAAAAAATACCGAGATATTTGTTTTCCAAAGCATATCGGATATAAAAAATGTCCATATCAAACCGGCAGCTAAAAACCCATTGTACAAACCCTGATTAGCAGCTAACCCTTTGGTGGGCTTAAACAGTTCATCAGGTAATGACTTAAATGTCTTTTTCCCAGCCGACTCCCAGGCAAACATTTCCATCCATAAAATATAGATATGCTCGAGTGCCACCAGTGCTATTAAAAGCGATGCTATTATTGCCATAAGTTATTGTTTGGTTTCTACTTAGCTATTATTATTTCGAAAGCTGTTTGCACATTTTATAGTGAGGGATATTTATCTCCAGAAACTCATCGCTTATAATTTCATATCCTAGTTTGTCGTAAAATCCAACGGCTGGCTTTCGGGCATTGAGCAACATAGTCTTAAATCCTCTCATTTTCGAGGATTCTTCTGCAAATACAACCAACGCCCGTCCAATATTCAACGATCTCCAATCCTCATCAACTGCCACTTGTCTCATTTTTATTTCGTCGGCATTTAATTTAGTCAGAATAAGTACACCAACCATGTCATTATTCACAAATGCACCAATGTGCACATCGTCCTTTTCTGCATCCAGATTGGCATCATATAAACTCATTCCCAGTGGCTTTCTGAGCACTTTATCTCTCAAAACCAGTTCCTTTGTATAATCGGGAGTATTATAACTAATCTCTCTGATTTGTATTTTATCTCTGTTCTCAATCATCAGTACCTCCTTTCAAAATTATTTCAAACTTACCATCTAACATTCTATAGTTTAGATTAGTTTTGTCTCTCTAAAAATCCGTTTGTAAAATGATTTCTATTTTTGGGCAAATATACGACTAGTTTTAATAAAATCAAATAAAATACCTCATTGTATATATATTCATTTTAAATTATTTGTATCTTTGAACATTAATTATATATAATTGTTTTTCAGATTCGGGAACATTATATCTTTTCAACTACTTATTTATTGTGCATTTAACCGGCGATAGTATCTTTTATCACTGTTTAGGGTAATATCCGTCGCTCTATTTACATAATACATACTAATGCTGAAAATTGAGAGTATTCGGAGCAAACTAAAACTGACGCAATGGCATATAACGACTCTGCAATAAGGTCTTATTCGTCTGCAATGAAGCCTTCGAACTCTGCAATGAAGTCTGTAAGCTCTGCAATGACCTCTTCTCCTGTTACAATGTCAGCTTTCAGGTCTGCAGAGGAGTCTTTGGGCACTGCAGAGCATAGTTGAAGCGTTTCGGAGGGTAGTTTATCAAACGTAAATAAGCCCTACCATCGATAAGATGACATTGAAATCAGCGCACAGCTTCTTTATCTCTTTTAGATACAGAACATATAAATCGGGCTACTTTGTTGTCTAATTTATAAGACGTTTTGTATGATAAATAATTTGTCTATACCATATTCATAAAGTTACAACGATATTTATGCGTATTTTTATCACGTTCGTCCCCCTTTTTTCTTTGGTTCAACGAGTTTAACGAATTAATCAATATGAATTTTACTACTTTTGAACCATAAAAGAACGCATCGACTAAAATTTAAACCAATAATTATTTCACACATGTTCATAAAAAAGAAACAGATGCTACTGCTGGTAGCTATGATCCTGGGAGGAACATTACTTTCCTTTGCTCAGGAAACCGAAAAGCTATCGCTTGAGAAGTGCATAAAAATGGCTTTAGAAAATAACACTAATATTATCAACTCAAAAATCGACCTGAAAATTGCCCAAAAGAAAATTTGGGAAACAACTGCTATGGGTTTACCGCATGTTGATGTAAAATCGAGTTATCAACATCTCTTTTCTGTTCCCGTTCTTAGTTTTCCCGGCACACAGCTATCCAAAACCCGTGTTCCAATGGATCCTGCTACCGGAATAGGTACTACAAGTGAAATCCAACTATCTACCGGCGAAAACATATATATGAATAATGTTGCCGGAACTCCCATTGCTCTTGGAATAAAAGATAACATCACTGCCGATCTTACTGTTTCGCAATTAATTTTCAGCGGATCATACATTGTAGGTTTACAAGCAACAAAAGTGTATTACAATTTCTCTAAGCAAAGTGATGAGAAAACAAAACTCGATGTAGTTGAAACGGTCGTAAATACCTATCACATGTTGCAATTAGCCGAAGAGAGTCGTAAGATTTTAGCTCAAAATCTTGAAAATATCAACAAAACATTGTCAGAAATTACCGAGATGAATAAACAGGGGTTTCTTGAAAAAACAGATGTTGATCAACTGGAGGTTACTGCCAATAATGTTCGAAATATGATGAACCAAATTGATAGCAATCTGGATTTGGGATATCGTTTATTAAAGATTCAATTAGGATTACAGGAATCTGCTAAATTGGAACTTGCTGATGAAATGGAATCGAACGATACTCTTGTAAAAACAAGCATGCAACTTACGGCAGAACAATTCAATATAAACAGAAATGTGGATTATCAGTTGATACAATCCGCCGAGAAAATAGCAAAATTGGATTTGAGCCTCTCTAAAATGGTTTTTCTACCGACAATATCGGGCTTCTACAATCACAACGAACAATTAAACAGCACATCTTTCAATTTTTCCCCCAGAGATTTAGTTGGTATCAATCTTACGCTACCCATTTTTAGTAGTGGCGAACGATTGGCTGTTGTGGCACAAAAACGCATGTCGTTGGAAAAAGCCCAGAACACAAGCAAATATGTATCCAGCAGTTTGCAGATGCAGGCAAGCCAGTATCAAACCGATGTAAAACTGAAACTGGAAAGATACCTCAATCAGAAAAAAAGCAAAGAACTATCCGACGATATTTATCAACGAACGATGGAGAAGTACAAACAAGGAATATCATCGAGCATGGATCTAATGACCAGCCAGAACCAATACCTGACTAATCTGACTAATTACTATCAAAGCATATATGATTTGCAGGGTGCCAGATCCAAACTGGAAAAAATGTACAATATCAATCAGGACAGTTTAAACAAATAAGTAGTTACAAGTAAACAGTTACGAGTTACAAGTTTGCTTTGTATGAATATTACTAAAAAAAACCGCCAAATACATTAAATTACTTAGACATTAAAACATAATTACAATGAGAAAAATTATTTATTATTCAGTACTCATCGTTTTTTTATCGTCGTGCTCATCCTCTGACAAAAAAGCTGAGCTAGCCAAACTAAAACTTCAACGTGATCAGCTAAACACCGAAATTTCAAAGCTCGAAAATGAAGTCAATCCCGGAAATAAAAATGACGCAAAATCAGTAACTGTGAGTGTTACGGATGCTGTTGAAACGGTGTTTAATCATTACATTCAGGTTCAGGGCACCGTAGATGGTGATCAGAACATTGCTGTCAGTCCACAGATAGCGGGTATTGTTACTGCAGTTTATGTAAAAGAAGGATCAAATGTGGGTAAAGGTCAGTTATTGGCCGAACTCGATGGTCGGGTTTTGAAGCAATCGCTCGAAGAAGTAAAAACACAACTTGTACTTGCCAATAGTATTTTCCAGAAACAAAGTGCACTTTGGGATAAAAAAATTGGAAGCGAAGTTCAATACCTACAGGCAAAAACCAATAAAGAATCATTGGAACAACGTTTGGGAACAATGAGAGAACAGCTTAAACAAGCCAGAATTGTGTCGCCCATTTCAGGGACAGTTGAAAGTGTGCCTTTACGCGTTGGACAAAGCGTATCGCCGGGTGTACCTACCTCTACCATTCGTGTTATCAATATGAGTGTAGCTAAAATTTCGGCTGATGTATCGGAAGCATACGCAAGCCGCATACACGATGGCAACTCGGTATTGGTAAACTTCCCGGATGTAGGCAAAGATATTGAAACAAAACTTAGTTTTGCTGGTCGGTTTATCGACCCTACCAACCGTACTTTCAAAGTTGAATGTAAGATTTCATCAAAGGATTTGGTACTACGTGCCAATATGATTGCGTATATCAAGATTAAAGATTATAGCAATAGCAAAGCTATCAGTTTGCCGGTAAACTATGTTCAGAACGACCAGAAAGGCAAGTTTATTTATGTAGCCAAACAAAAAGGTACCGGTTGGATAGCTGAGAAAAGAATAATCAAAACCGGAAAAGATTACGATGGACTTGTTGAAGTTCTTGAAGGAATTAATATCGGTGAAAAGATTGTTTCGGCAGGGTTCCAAAATCTGAATGCAGGTTCAAGTATAGTTTTCTAATTTCCAAAAATGACCAATATGCCGAAAGAAAACAAGTTTAAACAGTTTTTTGCAACAAACTGGGCCATCGATAACAGAACAAGTGTTTATGTGCTTGCCGTTCTGATTACGATTCTGGGGATGATGAATTATTACTCTATCCCCAAGGAACAGTTTCCGCAAGTAGTTATACCCTATATAGTTGTCAATACAGCATACCCAGGAACATCTCCCGAGGACATTGAAAATCTGGTGACGCGTCCTATCGAAAAACAATTAAAGTCTATAGCCGATGTAAAGAAGATAACCAGCAATTCGGTTCCCGACTTTTCGTCTATCATCGTTGAGTTTGATCCCGATCTGTCCATCGAAACTGCCAAGCAACGGGTGCGCGATGCTGTGGATAAGTCAAAAAGCGATTTGCCTACCGACTTACCCACTCAACCCTCTATTATGGACATTGATATTTCGGAGATGCCGGTTATGTACCTCAATATATCGGGGAATTATGATTTGGATAAACTGAAACATTATGCCAAAATAGCTCAGGATAAGATTGAAGGTCTGAAAGAAATTACCCGTGTGGATATTGTTGGTGCACTCGATCGTGAAATTCAGATTAATGCCGATATTTTCAAAATGCAGGCTGCAAAAGTGACGTTCAGCGATATCGAACGGGCTGTGGCTATGGAAAATATGACCATTTCAGGAGGTTCGCTCACTAATAATGGTATAAGAAATTCGGTTCGTATTAAAGGACAGTTTGCCGATGTGGAAACATTGAAAAACATTGTAGTTCATTCGTCAAGCGGTGCTTATGTAAAGCTTACCGACATTGCCGAAGTGGAAGACAGTCATAAAGACCAGGAAAGTTTTGCCCGTTTGGATGGTAAAAATGTAATTACCCTCAACGTGGTAAAGAAGAGTGGTGCTAACCTGCTCGATGCTTCCGACCAGATAAAAGATATTGTAGACAATCAACTGAAGGGACGTGAATTTCCGAAGGATATGGAAATAACCATCACCGGAGATCAGAGTCGTTTTACCAGGAATACGCTTGAAGAATTGAACAACACTATTATTATCGGGTTTATTCTGGTTACCATTGTGTTAATGTTCTTTATGGGTTTCACCAATGCATTTTTTGTTGGGTTATCCGTTCCGCTATCCATATTTGTGGCTTATCTTATTCTTCCGGGATTAGGTTTCACCATGAACATGATTGTGATGTTTGCCTTTATTTTTGCGTTGGGAATTGTGGTGGATGATGCCATTGTGGTGATTGAAAATACCCATCGTTTGCATCGTTTACATCCTGATATCAATATAGCAGCAAAAATGGCAGCAGGTGAAGTGTTTATGCCTATTTTATCCGGCACACTAACCACACTTGCACCCTTCTTTCCCTTGGCTTTCTGGCCGGGAATAGTGGGTCAGTTCATGCATTATCTGCCGGTAACGCTTATCATAACCTTGTTTGCATCGCTCTTTGTGGCCTACGTGTTCAATCCGGTGTTTGCGGTGTCTTTTATGAAACATGAATACGACAATGATGTAAAACTGAAGCAAAGTGCATGGAAACGCTATAAAACGATAATTATCGTTATGCTTTCTTTTGCAGTCATCTTTTACCTCACTAAATCATACGGACTGGCTAACTTCCTGGTGTTTGGTGTGTTGATGTTACTGTTTTATCATTATGTACTGGTAAATGCGATTAATACATTCCAGGAAAAAATATGGCCGTACTTTATGAGGGTGTACGAACGTCAATTGACTTCAATTCTTCAGGGATCACGCCCGTTATGGATTTTTGGAGGAATGATTGCTCTTTTCTTTATCACCATTTTCATAACTGGAGCTGTAAAACCCAAGGTGCTGTTTTTCCCCGAGAATGATCCGAACAATATCTATGTTTACATCAAAATGCCGGGCGGAACGCATCAGAATGTAACCGACAGCATCACCAATATTGCAGAACAACGAGTGTATAAAGCATTAGGCAAACATAATCCAGATGTCGAATCCATTATTTCGAATGTTACGATTGGTGCCGAAGAAGAAGGATTTGCATCTACCGGAAACCCATTCAACAAAGGAAAAGTCTCTGTCAATTTTATTGAGAGTAAACTACGCTCTACAGGAATTTCAACTACTGAATACATGAGCATTATCCGTAAAGAAGTGGCCGATATTCCCGGTGCCGAGATTACGGTTGACAAAAACAGAAATGGACCGCCAACAGGAAAACCGATTAACATTGAGATTACAAGTGAAAATCTGGAAACCCTCGTAACTGATGCCTTTGCTTTCCAGACTTATCTTGATTCGTTAAAGATTCCGGGAGTTGAAGATTTGAAAACCGACTTCGAAACCAATTCTCCTGAAATCATCGTGAAAATTGATCGTGACCGTGCGCAGCGACTTGGCCTTTCAACCGGTCAAATTGGGTTGGAAATACGGACTGCTCTGTATGGAAAAGAAATATCAAAACTGAAACAGGATGAGGATGAATACCCGATTATGGTTCGTTATAACAAGATTACCCGCGACAATATCAATGCGTTGGTAAATTTGCAAGTTACCTATCGGGATATGAATTCCGGTCTATTGCGCAGCATTCCGTTGTCGACTGTGGCTACAATCAATTACACGTCATCCTATGCCGGAATAAAACGCCTGAATCAAAAGCGGGTTATTACCGTGTATTCCAATGTGCTGTCAGGTTATTCGGCCAACGATATCGTTCCGATTATCACAAGCGAAGCTAAGAAGTTTCATTTCCACGAAGGAACAAATGTGAAACTAACCGGTGAGCAGGAAGATCAGGCCGAAACAGCCAACTTCCTGATGAAGGCTATGATTATTGCACTGGGTGCTATTTTCTTTATTCTTATCACTCAGTTTGGTTCGGTAAGTAAATCGCTTATTATTCTAAGTGAGGTTATTTTCAGTATCATCGGTGTGTTGCTTGGAGTCATGATTTTCCACATGGATCTGGTGATTATGATGACCGGACTTGGCGTGGTAGCACTTGGAGGTATTGTCGTCCGAAACGGGATATTGATTGTTGAATTTATCGATGTCAAGAAAAAGGAAGGACTGCGTACCCGTCGTGCCATTATCGAAGGAGGTAAAACACGTATCACGCCCGTTATTCTTACCGCAACTGCCACGATGCTCGGACTTGTACCATTGGCAGTGGGAATGAATATCGACTTCACCACGATGTTTACGGAACTGAATCCGCACATCTACTTTGGAGGAGATAATGTTGCCTTCTGGGGGCCATTGGCATGGTCTATCATCTTTGGATTAAGCTTTGCTACTTTCCTTACCCTGATGTTCGTTCCGGCTCTGTATGAGCTCGACTACACTATCAAATTGAAAATGGCTAGACGGAAAAACCAAAAGCTTATCAATAAATTGAATAAATAAAATTCCACCGTGAATTTTTCACCATAAAAAAGGCAGGCTGTACTCATTTGAGTTCAGCCTGCCTTTTTTATGTCCTTTTCGTTATGCTTTGTTTTTCACAAAAGCAATAATAAATGCTATACTCACAAAAGCGGTAAGCACTATAAAACTAAGATGCAAAGATTGAAATTCAGCTACAAAGCCCAATAACACGGGTCCTACCAGAAAACCGATATTCGAAGTGGCCGCGATAAACGACACACCATCGGCAGTCTTTATACCTTCCACTTTTGAAGCCAGTCTGTACACCTCAGGAACAACTACCGAAAATCCTATTCCCACAATAAAAAAGCCAAGAATAGAAACAACAGGATTGAGAATAAGAACCAGTAAAAAACCCACTATTCCGGTTAAGCTCGAATAGGTAATCAATTGCCACGAACCCAGTTTTTTGCTCAGCGAGTCACCCGTAAAACGTCCAATCATCATGGCCGAGGAGAATGCCGCATAACCAAATCCTATATATCTCATGTCCAGCAGAATGATTTTCTTCAAATACAAAGCACTCCAATCGGCAATGGCACCTTCTGCAACCATTATTACAAGTCCAATAATAGCAATGAGGTAAAGTGGTTTTAGATTTTTCTTTTTATGCTTCTCATTTATCAACTGCTCACCAACGCGGGAATAATAATGGTGCTTTAATTTGAATTGAACCAATAATATGATGGCCACCAGAATGGATACATGTATTATCGGGTTATGTAATAAAACGGCAATAAAACTACCGGTGGCAGCACCTATCATCCCACCAATGCTCCAAAAAGCATGACTACGCGACATAATGTATATTTCATCCTGTCTTTCGATAGCTGCAGTTAAAGAGTTTAGTGAAATAGCAAACGATGAACCTGCCATGCCGAAAAAGAACAAACTAATACACAAGGTATTGAAGCTATTGGCCACAAAAGGACCATAAAAAGAAATACAGTAAACAATTAATGCATAAAAAGTATATTTGCCAACTCCTACCCTATCCACTATATGACGACAGATACGAATCATGACAAAAGCACCAAGGGCGGAGAAAAAAATAGCCTTACCGATCCTGCCTTCCGTTATTCCCAGTTTTTCAGAAATTTGTGGAATATAGGTTACCCAGGTACTAAAAATAAGGCTAAAGCATGAAAACAAAAAGGCAGAAGCAAAGTACCTTTTGTTGTAATAGAAAAATTTAATTGAATTCATTCAGAGGTTTGCATTAAAAGAAGTGCAAAATTACCCCATTCCCATCAAATACACAAGCAATTAGCGTATCTGATACACTTTTTAATCAGATTGCTATCAATTCATTATGAAGATGCCAGGTTACAACTGTTACAAATCAACAAAACTTGTCTGAGATTTCGTTTATTTGATGGTTGAATCGGTTACATTTATCTTTGTGTCGGCATGCATAGAAATAGCCGGATAAACAGGATACCACGATCCGCCATTGTTTAATTGGATAAGACTTTTGTCTATACGAATAGACCCTGAATGATCGTTTGTAACAAAAAAAACAGCCGAACCATAAGCATTAACCGCATTTTGTTCTATCCGTGTACCCAGCAGCGTTAAAGTCATAGTGTTTCCATCGTTATAGATAGCACCTCCACTCCCACCACCGGGCGTACCCGATTGTGCAGGGTTTCCACCATTACCATTGGCAACATTATAGGATAACAAACAATTTATAAAGGTCCACGAAACACCGATACTACTTACAGCACCACCATTAGATCCTGAGTTTCCATAGCCTTTAGCACCTCCAAAGGTTGTATTCACAGCATATACCGGCAAATTATTATACTGACTGAATACTCTTACTGCACCTCCTCCAACATCAGCTCCTTTGGAAGCACATACATTATTGAAGAACCTGCAATTTACCATTTTAAGCCTACCACCTCGTACCCAAACTGCACCTCCACCATCAAATTCAGTTTCGGTAGTAGAATTACCATCAGCTAAAGTAATGTTCTGAAGGGTGAGTTGAGGGAATTCCTGATTATCACAATGCGAAGTAGTCCAATGTTGATTTTGATCACAAGTGTTCATGTAAAGTATACGGGTTTTTCCACCGCCACTAATGGTTACTAATCCACCTCCATCAATAATTACTTTTTGACTTGCATCATTGAATACTTTAGCCGGTTTGGTAAGCGTAAGTGTGAAAGGTTTACTTCCGGCATTAAACGTAATTACGCCACCTTGAGCCACTGCGGTAATAAATGCCTCTTCGGTAACACTCTCTGGAGTACCTGTACCAATAACATGCGTTGGTAGAGATACATCTTCGATACCCGCATCTAAAGGGATTGGATAATTGCCATCGGGATTACCCGCAGGAGGACCATCAGTGGTATTCTGCAGTGGATTTTGAAATTCGGAGTAGTGACTGGTATCATCATTTTTGCATCGAACAAATAGTAATACTACTGTTGCCATCAGCACCAATGATCCCATACGGTGGTATCTAAAAAGACGCTTTAATATACCTGAAAATTCCATCATTTCTTTTAAATAGTTGATAAAACAGTTGTAAGTAGAACAGCTATCTTCACATTGATAGTTACTCTTATAACGTATAAAACGATGAATAATTGTCGAAACCAAAATTGGAACACAAAGAACATTTTCATTAACATATAACTAAGAAAAGAGACTGATTCCCTCGAATTCAGCCTCTTTTCCATTTGAGTTAGTATTACATTAAACTAGTATTTTGAAACTACCCTGCGTGGAGTTTTTCTTTTCAGCTTAGTCCATAGCCAAATCAGCAATGTAAGGATCAGGCTTATTATAAACCCAATAGTTGCGAGCCATGAAAATATAATCAGGTTGGTGTTCGTATCGTATTGAAATTGCAGTTTACTGATAAGCCAATGAGAATTCTCATTTACCATCACACCCGTAATTCGTAACGGAAGCTTCAATCGCCACATATCTATCTTTACTTCACCGGTGGTAGCCACATAGACCACTGTACTATCCAGTTGATCGAAACGGGTTCTATCGAGATGAAACTTCACCTTTCCCCAATAGGTCCAGTCGCCCAGCAATAAGTTTTTGGCTCCCTCTTTTCCGGTAAGTATTTCAGTGGGGTTGGTTCCCAGAATAAGCACATCTTTATTGCTAAAAGTACTTGCCACACAGCCATCAACTGCCGTCAAGTCTCTTTTGGTATAACCATCTTCCAGTATACGCAATATTTGAAGTACGTGGGCTTTTTCCTGATTGCTGATAGTTCCCTTATTATAATCTTTTACTCGTGCCAGTTCTTCTTTGTTGGCATGAAGCTGTATCAACATTAGCACAAGCAGACAACAGCCCAGTAAACAGGTCAAAAATATAAAAACCTGCAATATCAATTTTCTCATCAGTAAATTAGTTTTATTGTTTATGTAAGTGAGTGTATTTACATTTATTTCAATTGACGTCCCATTTATGGGGCGGAATAAAGAATTAGGGTATGCACGGCTTTAGCCAAAGTCTTAATATCATTTGGCTAAAGCCAATAGGTATTCTACATCAATTGATACAAAAAACAAGACATTGATTGTTTCCATTAATAACGAACAAGGCATTGATTAATTGCTATTCACAATCAATCTCATTCTTTGCTACCTTTTCAGTACTTAGAAGAAGTTGTTCCTACGTATCTTAAATCTGAGTCAATAATATTTAGTGCTTTTTTATTCCATTACGATTCGGGCAAACCTTTCTGCATTCGTGACAAGCATATATCTCAACGCCTCGCTTATTAGGTACCTCGGCATATTCTCTGCATTTCTTCTGACAGACTTCAGCGTTCGGTCCTATGGCTCCAACCGGACAACGGTCTATACAAAGCGTACAGTTCTCTTTACACAAACTCTTTTCTATAAAAGGGTCAGCAACCAATACAGCATTGGTAATCAAGGCACCCAGTTTTATTAAATTGCCATATTCATCGTTGCAAAGCAGAGAGTTTTTACCAATATATCCTACACCGGCTTTATAGCCCAGGTGCTTTAACGACAGAATACCTTTTCCGGTCATCGTTTCAGCATCCCAGTAATCATAAGGCACAGAAGGAATCATGATAGCCTGAAAACCACATTTTTCGAGATACAGCGTTAGTGATAAAACAATCTGATTCACCCTTGCCAAAGCAATATCTTCTATGGCAGTATAAGGCGACGGTGAATCTATATACATCGAACTTCCCGGAATGCGGCAAGCAATGGAGATAACCGATTTAGTGTTTTTATAAACATCCGTAGGGTGAAAACCCGCAGGCGAATCATCAAATCTATCAATAGAAGCAATGCCACATACATCGGCACCCAGTTCCTTTGCAAGTTCTTTTATTTCGGTTGATGTTATCATGGAGAGTATTATTTATTGTTGTACATTTATCAGGATCAGAATTTGCAGAATTTTTAAATTATCAGAATGTCTCAACCACGATTAAATTATATTTAAAAATGAAGCCATTCTTCCTCCAAGCTTCTCTATTTCTTCGCTCAGATTTGAACTAAAGTTAGTTTAGACTCCATTACTTGGAGTAGATAGAGTTCTAAACTTTAAATTAAGGATACGCATATAGAATTATCTTTTTCATTCAAACTTGAACGATACCATAATTTCAATCTTTAACGTAGCTCTTTACTTCAGTCTCTGAAACATTATCCTTAATCAATTTCCCTTTAAGGTTTAAAAACTTCCAACTTCCATTCTTCTTGATTACTATTTTGTATTCTTTCTTGTCTAAACGTGGTAGAAAAAAATAGTCTACTATCAAAGAATCGTTCTCACAAGGAACAACTACTCGGTTATTTATGTCAAGTACACCAGATTTTCCTTGTTTCTTACATTTAATTAAAGAATCTGTAATATAATGTAGGTGGTCATATATGGTAGGGATTAGGACTTTACCTTCATAGGAGATTAAACCCCACTTTTTATCTTTAATAATATAGTGCGCAGGTGGTCCGTATTCAATCCAACTTGAAATAGCATCGTAAATAAATGGAGTTACAATCTTGTTTTTGACGTTGATTGTGCCATATTTCCCATTTTTTTGAGCAATAAGATGTAAGTTGTTTTTATCTTTAGTATTTTCACTGGATTCCCAAAAGCCTTCATATTCAAACGGAATTAGTGTTTTCCCTTTTAAATCAATTACGCCAAATCGACCACCTTTCGAAGCATAAAAATATGGAGTTAGGTGTGGGGCGTAAATTGAATCATAGTCAAATGGGATAACAATATTATTCTCAAAATTGACTACTCCCATTTTCGTATCTTTTTTCACTATAAATCCGTCATTTAAACTATAAAAAGCAGAATATTGGTCAGAAATCAGCTTAGAATCATCGTCAATTAAGTATTTCTTATATCCTAAGTAACACAGATAAAAATTATCATTAATGATTTCAATCGAATCGAATTCTGTCTTTAATGTCCAATTTGCTTTTTTATCGAGAATTCGATATTTATTCCCGTTTTTCGCAATAAAGGAGTAATTTTCAACCTCAAGAGATTGAGAAATCATATCAAACTTTAAAGGAACGACTAATTTTAAAGATTTATCTAAAACTCCCCATTTGCTATTCTTTCTGACGATTGAATAACCATAATAATTCATTGGTTTGATAAGGTCATAAGTGCCAAATGGAAGCACTTCTTTAAATTGCTCATTCAAAAAGGCAAATTCCTTATCTTTTCTTACAAGAGTAAGTCCATAACGTGGAAATGTTGTCAACAAACTAGCATCACCAAGTTCTTTTGGATCAACATAAGTAGATTCATAAACCTCATCATAAACATAGTTTGTAAGTTGCTGATTCTTTTGATTGAAAATAGCTAACTTTCCATTTCTCTCAACGGTATGGTATTTTACTTCAAAGCTTATAGAATTAAAAATACGTATTAGAAACAATATGACTAATATAACCAGAATAGTAATTATGATTTTTTTGAATATATGTTTCATATAAAATTTTGCTGGTTATAATTCTTTTTGGATAATCACGTACTAATAGTTTCAATAATTTACGATCCTTTCTTCGTCTCGATTTTCAACTTCTGCTATCAGTTATAAACTGATTTATTACCAGTCCAAGTTACACTACGTTAAACTTGAACTAAAGTTAGTTTAGACTACTATACTTGGAGTAAAAAGGTTTCCTGGCTGTCAATTGATTGTCGGTTAAATCAGGTCATATTGATATAAAATTCACTCGCAAGGTTGTTCTGTTTTGAAAATTTTCATTTGAAAAGCTTTTCGTCGTATCTCAGGCAATTTCTTCTCTTGCTTTATTATGTCTAGTTTTATCTTTCTTTCGGACATAAAATCATATATCACGTTACACATAAGGATTATTTCAAGATTGCTACAGTTTATAGGTACTTTTATAGATTTCCATTTCATACCAATCGAACCAATCATTAATGTATCTACTTCTGTTGGTACTTCAATAATGAATTTTCCATTTATATCAGTCGTTCCGATAAGAACTCTATCTTTGTTTTGTATTCTAGCTCCAGTAATTATATCCAAATCTTCAGAAATAACCGTTCCAGTAATTGTTCTTGTTTGTCCAATCAGGTTTAGAGTTGAAACAATGCAAAACGTTAGTAAAATAAATCTAAGTTTTCTGTTTTTTGTCATCATAATATTTGATGCTTTTCACTTATTAGAATTAGATTCTCAACCCGAAGCGTTCTTTGTCTCCTTTTGTATTTGTTGTCAAGATAGTCAGAATTCAATTATTTGTTCAATAAAACCTATTGCATAAAGGTTTTTATGTTGATATATATGCCTTAACAACTTGGTATATATCCCATTTTACACTTCAACCCTACCCTTATTTTATGTTTATTTTTTTGCCCCACAAACATACTAAAAACAATTAACATGCAGTTTGCTTTTAGT
>Ga0302165_10000469_pt1 | contig 14622 bp, 9 predicted proteins | sample I_Fen_E3_2_FD_193499 | JGI IMG/M metagenome (GOLD analysis project Ga0302165, IMG submission 193499) | Peat permafrost microbial communities from Stordalen Mire near Abisko, Sweden - I_Fen_E3_2 | ecosystem: Environmental > Terrestrial > Soil > Wetlands > Permafrost | place: Sweden: Abisko...
TTTAAGGTTATATCTAGAAAAAATTAATTTGCACCTATTATTAATTATTTTAAATAATTCTGAATAGTGTTCTTCTATCTCATTTATTAACGGATTTATAACCCTTAATCCCAAGTTCAACATATAGAAACTTTGTTTAAAGTGTCTAGCCAAATCTCTTATTAACTGATTATCGATTGATAATTCCAAGTTGATTTTTTTTGAAATTTCACTTATAAGTTCCATAACTACATCTTCATAGCTAATACCTGATTCTTCATCCTTTTTATACAAATATTTATAGTCACTTAGATACAAATATAGGTAAACCAATTCATCTTCTGGCAATAAAATATTATTTTTTTTCAAACTCTCATCTAAAGATTTTATTCTTTGGTAATCTTCTAAAGCTGCAATATCTTCTTTCACCTTTTGAGGCAATATAATATTTTCAGAGTTTTCCTTCTTTTTAATCGATAATAATACCTGAATAAATAAACTTAGGTACTTTACATCGTTTACTTTTAAATCCTTAAAATCAGCTTCATTTAATACTTCTTTTGTCACATCAATGATTCTTTTACCAAAAGTAATTTCAAAGAACGTTTTCACAGCAGCATCAAATTTTCTGTTATAAAAATAAGATAATAGATCATCAAAAGATTTAAACTCAAATAAAAGATCAACAAAAGCATTTCTTTTATTCCATTCAGAACCTTCGATAGATATACCATAACTTCTTTTTCTAATTAAACATAAATTTTTAGTAATAAGAACTTTTTCGATACTATCTAAATCTAAACTAATACTACCCATTACTACATTGAATTTATGACTTAAATAAGAAGCTTTCAATGGTTCTTTGCTTACCAACAGCTCACAAGCAATAATTATTTGTCTTTGTTCTTTTGTAAACAACCATTGTATCGGAACTGAATTTAATGATGTTTTTATTTCCTGAATGTTTTCTTTGTTTCCTGAAATACTTAAATTCATTTCTTCATCATTAAATATTTTTATATTATATTTTTTTAAATCCGTATTAAGAGAAGAAATTTCTCTTAGTATTGTTCTAGCACTTACGTTTAATTGCTTTTGAAGATTTTTTATGTTTATACAATCTTCATACAATACCTTATTTAGCACAAACTGTTGTCTAGGAGTTAAGTCTTTCATATTAAATCACCTAGCCTAACTACTTAAATTTTAGTAATTACTACAATATAATCATAGTTCATATTATGTATCAATTCAATTTTAACAAGTTCAAAACAGAGATACGTTTTCACTGTCAAATTTAAAATAAAAAAAACAGCTATTAATATAACTTAACCAATTATATTAATAGTTGTTTTCTTTTTAAACTTTTTTATTCACATATTTAAATCATTTTAAAAAGCAAGCCATGGTTTTTGTATTTTTTCTTTTAAAGTGTTATAACTGTCTACAGCACTTCTTAATTGTATGTCTAAATCTTGATTTCCGGCAACTTGAGTATCATAATCTAATTTAGTTATTAAACCTAAATCATATTTTAGTTTTGATATACTAATTTGTTTATTATTTAATTGTATACTGTTTTTTAAATAATTAATATTTTCTTCTGTTGAAAGTAGATTTGTATATATAGTCTTTAACGATTCTTTATAAGTCTTTTTAGTTTCCTCCAAAGAAGTTTCTTGTGTATAAACACCAAGCTTACTATTTAAATAAGCTAACCTTAAAGATAAAGCTGTCGCATAACCACCTTTTGCAGTATTATATTTATCCAAATCATCAGTGTAAGTAATATATTTTTTTGCAAGATCAGGATCAGTATCTTCAGGTTTTGTTGGTTTAACTGCAGTTTTTGCTGCATCTTCTGCTTTTTTCACATCATCTTCTGACACTTGATTATCTTTATCATCATAATAATCTTTCTTAAGCTTTAGCAATTCTGCACTATATTTTAGATATTTATCTATTACATTATCTAAGTATTCATCTACTGAACCATCTATTTTAAATTGTTCATATTTTATATCTTGCTCTAAAGCAAATTGAGTCACATCTTTACCAGTTAATACCTTAAAACTAGCTTGAGAATCTTTTAATGTGTTTATACTTAAATTTTGTTGGTTTTGTAAACTTTGAATTTGAAGCTCAGTAGAATCTACATCAATTGAAGTCATAATCCCTAAGTCTTTCTTTAATTTACCATTACTAAGTTCTTTATTCTTAACCTCTAATATCTTTGCTGCCTTATCTATTTTCATTTGACTTGTCACTATATTATTATAAGCAGTAGTAGTTTTTTGTATTAGCTTGTCTGCATCAAAATCTCTTTGTTGCTTAAGTTGATTTAGTGAATTATCACGAGTATCTTCATTAAAAGTCTCTTTATCACCACTAACTCCAGTAGTATCATCAATTTTCTCATTAACATCATTAGTTTTATCTTGATAGCTTATCTTTTTATCATCAAGTGCTAATGTATCACTATTACTAATAGCTGCATTTATAGCATCCTTTAACGTAAACAATGGTACTGTTTGTGCTTGTCCATTTGTGCTAACTGCAGTAGAAGCAGTGGCATTAATAGTTGTTGTATCTGCTGCAAATACTGGCAACGCACCTCCACTTATAACGCTTATTCCAATTGCAAATGCAATTAACTTATTTATATTCTTTCTCATCTTTATTCTCCTCTTCATTAAATTTTCTAAAAGAAAACTATTTACTTTAAATATAACTAATATAATTATACCTCATATTAGTTATATTTTGTAATAGTTCTTTTTAATTTAATGTTTATTTAAACTTATTTTAAGGAATCCTCTTCTTTCTCCATATCAATTGTTTTAGATTCTACAGTATTACCTGTAATCTTATTAAACTTAGGACTTATTTTTTCTTCCTTAAACTGTTCATACTTTCCTGATATCTTCTCTGTAATCCTATGAATTTTATTAGCAAATTTCTTTTCTAAATTATCAAAAATTACATAAATAACCGGAATTAATACCAAGGTAACCAAAGTTGAAACACTAAGTCCACCTATGATTATTACGCCTAGAGATTGCATCATTTCTCCGCCTTCTTCTAAAGCTAGTGCTGTTGGCAACATACCAAAAGCTGCCGTTAAAACTGTCATTACAACAGGTCTTAATCTTGCTGCTGAACCTTTTGAAACTATTTCTTCTATGCTTGCCTTTCCATTCATGGCTTTTCTAAGCTGCTCAATATAATCAATTAAAACTATACCATGGTTAACAACAATACCTACTAGCATAATTGCACCTAGCATTCCAACTATACTGATTTTTATCTGTGTTATTAGCAGTATAGCAACAACACCAACAAAGGCAAATGGTATACAAGTCATTATAATAAATGGCTTACTGAAGGATTCAAATTCAGCTACCATTACCATATATACTAATATTATTGCAATTCCCATTGCATAAACAAGTCCCATCATAGACTCTTGCATATTCTTTGCATCACCACTAGTGTTTGCTTCATAATCCTTTGGCAAATTCATTTGTTTTATTGCAGCTGCTGCTTTTTCTGTTGCTGTTCCCGTATCCACACCCTTAAGGTTTGCTGTAATGCTTACAGAATAATCTCCATCTGTTCTATTAATCTGCTTTAATCCCTCAGCCATTTTTATATCTGCTATCTGTCCTAGTGGAATTTCCTCCCCTGTCTTTGACATTACCTTTATTTGTTTTATATCCTCTAAATTATCAATACTATTCCCTTTAAATTTTAAATTAACATCTACTTCATAATCATTTATCTTAGCTGTTGTTACTGAATCTCCAACTACAGCTGTATGTAATAATGAAGCAATTGATCCAGAATTAATTCCATATTTATTTGCTTTTTGCTTATTTATTATGAATTGTGCTTCCTGAGATGTATCAGCAATAGATGTTTCTACATTTTTAAATCCATCTATAGTACTAAACTTATTCTCAATTTGTTTTGCTAATACTTCTAGTGTATCCATATCTGGCCCCTTTAATTGCATAGAAAAATCTGAATTGCTGCCTTGACCAGTTGAACTACTGTCTAAGGCAACTTTAATTTTACAATCTGGGACAGTATTCATTCTCTCAGTTATTTCCTTTTCTACTTCAGCAGTAGATTTCTTTCGTTTTTCTTTTGGAACTAATTCTATCTTTATATCTGAACTATTACTACTACCAGAGGTTGTTAATGTTGTTATTGTTGTTTTTATTTCTGGAATATCAGAAATCTTTTGTTCTGCCATAGAAACATAATAATCACTTGGTTTTAATGCTAAGCCTTCTGGCAGTTCTATTTTTATACTTATCTTACCTTTATCTGATGCTGGCATAAATTCCATTTTTAAAAATGTAGCTCCAAATATAGCAACAACAAATAATACAGTACTCAATATTACAACTGTACGTTTATGTCGTAATGAAACATTTATTAATTTCATATAAGCTTCACTTATCTTATCAAATATAGGGGAAGGTTTTTCCTTCATTTTTGCAGCATTTTTTCCACCACTTAATTTGTTAAACATACTAGGTACAAGCGTAAGCGCTACAAGTAGCGATATTGTCAAGGCTGCAATAATTGTTTTAGATAAAGATTGAAATATTATTTTAGTAAGACCATCAGTAAATAATATAGGTAAAAATACACATATTATTGTAAGTGTTGATCCTGTAATAGCACTAGTTACCGTTTGAGTCCCCTGCAAAGCAGCTTCTTCATTAGTTAGACTCTTATTATTCTTATACTTAAATATATTTTCTATAACAACAATTGAATTATCTACAACAAGACCAACTGATATTACCAGTGAACTTAATGTAAGCATATTTAATGTTTCACCAGTAAAATACAGAAATGCTATTGTACCTACTATAGATGTAGGAATTGCTAGTGCTACAGCAAATGATGCTCTAATGCTTTTTAAAAATGCCAAAATTATAATAAATGAAATAAAAGAACTTATAAAGATTTCTGAAATTACATTATTAACGGAAGTTTTAATATATTCGCTTGTATCACTAACAACCTTAGTATCATATTGTGAATTATTTTTACTAAGCTCTGCTACTGCTTTATTAACCCCTTCCATAACCTTTATTGTATTAGCATCTTGTTGTTTTTTTACATCTATTATTAAACTTTCTTCACCATTGTATCTATATACGTCTTTTTTCTCTACAGTCCCATACTCAACATTACAAATTTCATCTAATCTAACGGACTGACCCTTATTAGTAGAAATTTGAATTTGTTTTATATCATCCAAGGAATTTAATTCATCCATTCCTCTTAAAACAATTTTATCATCACCTTGGACAATAGAACCATATGGGAAGGTTTTATTAGTCGCTTGAACTGCACTTTTAATAGTTGATAGACTAACATTATAACTAGATAGTACTGCTGGATCAGCTGTTATATTAACTTGTGATTTTTCTCCACCAACGATGTCTGCTTCTGTAACACCATCTACAGTTTTGATTTTTGTTTGCACAACATCTTCCGCATATTTCATTAGGTCGTCCTTACTTTTACCACCTGAAATTACTAGTCTTCCTATAGCACTTGCATTCATTACATCCATTTTAATAACTGCTGGTGTTTCTGAATCAGTAGGTAATTCATTTTTAACTTCATCTACTTTTGATTTAACATCATTTATTACAGTATTTACATCAGTTCCATATTCAAATTGTATTACAACAACTGAAACACTTTCCCGTGAATAAGTAGCAGTCTCTTTAACCTTAGAAACAGCTGAAATCTTTTCTTCTATCTTTTCACTTATTTGTTTATCAATATCCTCAGGGCCTGCTCCTTGCCATACAGTTTGAATTGATAAAACAGGAATATCCATCTTTGGCATTGTATCTGCAGTCATTTTTGAATATCCAATAAAACCAAACATGATTAATACTACAAAAGCCATAACTATAGTAAGAGGACGCCTAATGGAAGTTTTTGTTAAACTCATAATATTAATCCTCCTTCGCTACTGGAAATATGCTAGTTCCATCAGAAATTAGGTTTAATCCTCCAATAACAACTGTATCATCTTTACTTATTCCACTTTTAATTTCCATTGTTGTAGATGTTACAATTCCTGTTGTAATCTCTGTTTTAACTGCTTTATTATCAGAATTGGTTATGTATACATATTTCTTGCCATCTTCTTCGAAAACTGCCTTTTTAGGAACTGTTATTGTTTGCTCCTGTTTTTCTATACTTACTTCAACATCTGCTGACATTCCAGCCTTAAAGTCCCCTTGTGAATTATCTACAAGTACTTCAATATCATATAGTGATGTTGTTGCATTAACTACTGTAGGTACATATCTTACTGTACCTTTAGTTGGCTTTTCATTAATTTTAACATCAACTTCTTGACCTGATGTAAACTTAGATAAATCAGCTTGAGTTACCTTTAAATCAATTTCTAAAATGCTAGGACTAGATATAACAAACGCTGGTTGCTGTTGACTAATCATTTCCTTTGCATCAAAGTTTTTAGCTGTTATAATCCCATCCACTGGTGCAGTCAAAGTTAGCTTATTTAGATTGCTAGATGCTATATCATAAGCAACTTGTGCTTGATTAAGCTGTCTTGCTGCTAAATCTTCTAATTCTGCTGTACTCTTGCCGTTTGCAGTATCATATGATTTTTGTGCCATATCTAAACTCTGCTTAGCTTGTTTAAAATTAGCCACTGAAGCTTTATATGTTTCTTCACTTATTGCCTGTGCTTGATATAGTTGAGTATTATTATCATATGTTCTTTTAACTTCATCATAGGTTCTTTGAGCTGTCTTAAGATTCTCTTCTAATGAATATTTTGAATTTGTATAACTTGCTTTCGCAATATCCAAAGCTGCTTGGGCCTGCTTTACACTATTTTGTGCATCATCACCTTTAATAGTCAAAAGCTTATCCCCTTTTTTCACCTGTTGTCCTAGTGTTACGTATATTTCTTGAATTGTACCACCCATTTCTACTGTAACTGCTGTTTCTTCCTTAACTTTTGTAGATCCTGTAAATGTATTTGTATTTTTTATTTCTCCACCTTTAGCCATTTGTACTGATACAGCTATTGGTTTTTCTACTTCCTTTGGTACTTCTTTACACCCTACTAGTCCTAACGAACTAACTAATAAAAATAATGCTAAGTATTTTTTCATATTTTCCCCCTAATTTTAAATATTTCTATTATGTGTTTTAATAAGATTCTTTTTCTACTTTGCATATAAATAGCAGCATTATAACTATTGACTAATAATAGTCTTTTGAATATTATTTCTTATTTTAATAATAACTAGAATTAATTATTTTTTTCTTAACTAAAACTTAATTTCAACTTATATTTTAGTTATAATTTTTTCAGACTCTATAGAGGTGCTTTATTTTGTTTAATAAATTCTTTCTTTGGATTAATAAGTTCCATATTGTACTTCCCAATGTTTTTATGTGGGCGCAATCTTTTTATATTTGAATAAGATTAGGATTGTGCTTTGCACTTTTTATATATATGAATATTCTATTTATATATTGATTATATTTTCATAACTATTCTTAGTCAATAACTTTTTCTATTGTTTTCAATTTGTTAATAGTTTATAATTTACTCATATACTACCGTAGGAAGGATTTGTGTAAATATGGATGAAAATAATTTATTAAAAGTAGCTGATTCATTAATAGACTTTTTATGGATTATTCAAAATAATATACTTAACGAACACGATATGACTAAAAACTTTCAACCCTCACTAAATAAACATAAAGAATGCCTATCAGATTTTTCTATTCCTCCTTCACATGCTAGGGTTATTTTTTATCTTTTAGAATCCAATTCATCTCCTATTTCTCAAATAGCTGATAATTTAGGAATATCAAAGCCTAATATGACACCAATTATAGATAATTTAATTAATTATGGATTAGTTAATAGATATAACGATCCTAATGATAGAAGAATTCTTAGAGTAGAATTAACTGATAAAGCATTAGAATTAATAGATATTTTTCGAATTAGTATTCGTAATTCATTTGCTGACAGAATATCACCTCTTTCAGATGATGAAATAATTACGTTAGATAATTCTATTGCAAATCTTGTAACCATATTAAGAAAATTAAAGTAATAAAAAAAATCAGAGAATACTATCTTATACAATAATTTCTCTGATTTTTTATTTATTTCTTATTATTTTTCAATTGCTTCTCTAAATGATTCTATTAAGTCTTCAATATCTTCAAGTCCAACAGATACTCTTATTAATGTATCTGTAATTCCAAGTTCTTCTCTTTCTTCTTTTGGAATTGAAGCATGACTCATTTTAGCTGGATATGAAACTATAGTTTCAACGCTTCCTAAACTTACTGCTACAGCTACATTTTTCACATTATTTAAGAAGATTGTAGTTCTTTCTAAAGTCTTAAACTTAAAGGATAAAACAGCACCTGCACCATCAGCTTGTTCTAAATGCAATTCTCTTCCTTCCATAGATTCAAGTCCAAGATAATAAACTTTTTCTACTTCAACCCTTGATTCAAGCCACTGTGCTAATTTCTGAGCACTTTTCTGAAGAGCATCTAATCTGACCTTTAAAGTTTTAATTCCCCTAACTAATAACCAAGAATCTTGTGGTCCAAGTACAGCTCCAAAGGTATTTTGAATTTGATAAACTCTATCTCCAAGTTCTTTTGTTTTAGTTACAACAAGTCCTGCTATAACATCACTGTGTCCACCTAAAAATTTAGTAGCACTATGAATAACTATATCTACCCCTAATTCTATTGGTCTTTGAAGATATGGTGACATAAATGTATTATCTACTATTGTAATCGCATTTCTTTCTTTTGCTATTTTACTAGCAGCTCTCAAATCAGTTACCTTTAATAATGGATTTGATGGTGTCTCTAAATAAAGTCCCTTTGTATTTTCTTTAAACGCCTTTTCTATTTCCTCAAGATTTGATGCATCTACAAAAGTAAATTCAATATTAAACCTTGAAAATAATTTTGTAGTTGCTCTATATGTACCACCATAAACATCTCCACAGATTACAACATGATCTCCTGATGAAAATATTGATAATACCGAACAGATAGCTGCCATCCCTGATGCAAAAGCAAAACCACATTCTCCACCTTCAAGTTCTGCTATTAATGTTTCTACAACTTCTCTAGTTGGGTTTCCAGATCTAGCATAATCATATTTTCCAAAATTCTCTATATCGAATTGATGAAATGTTGATGTTTGATATATTGGAGTGCTTACAGATCCTGTTGCTGGATCAATATCCCCACTTGCATGTATTAATTTAGTACCAAAATTCATAATTGCGCCCCCTTAATTCTTAACTTAATTAATTGCATTTTCTAAATCATTTATTAAATCTTCTACATTTTCTATTCCAACAGATAATCTAAGTAAATATTCATCCACACCTAATCTTGTCTTAATTTCTTCTGGAATTTCAGAATGAGTTTGAGTTATTGGATAAGTTATTAATGTTTCTACTCCACCTAAGCTTTCTGCAAATCTTATAACTTGAACATTATTCAAAATCTTAGATACTAATTCTTTATCTTTAACTCTAAAAGATAATGTTGCCCCAAAGCCAGTTGATTGCTTTTTATTTAATTCATACCCTTCAAAGTCTTCTAAACCTACATAATAAACTTTTTCTATATTAGGATTACTTTGCAAGTATTTTGCTACTTTTATTGAATTTTCCTGTGCCCTATCTAATCTTATATGTAATGTCTTAAGCCCTCTTAAAACTAACCATGAGTCAAAAGGGGATAGCGTCGCTCCTGTTGACATGTGAATTCTTCTTAGTTTTTGTAAAATTTCCTCATCATTACCTACTATAAATCCTGCTAATAAATCATGATGCCCACCTATGAATTTTGTTCCACTATGAATTACTAAATCAGCTCCTAATTCTAGTGGTTTTTGATAATAAGGTGTTAAAAAAGTATTATCTACAATTAACAATAATCCCTTACTTTTAGTTATGTCTGCTACTGCTCTTATATCAGTTACCTTCATCATTGGATTAGAAGGCGTTTCTATAAATACAGCCTTTGTATTACTTTCTATAGCGTCTAGTATAGTTTTAGTATCTGTTGTATCAACAAAGGTAACGCTTATTCCAAAATCCTTATAAGTATCTTCAAATAATCTATATGTCCCTCCATATAAATCATCAGATAAAATTATATGATCCCCAGTCTTAAATAAATGTATGCAGGCAGTAATTGCTGCAACTCCAGAAGAAAATCCTATTGATTCCTTTCCTCCTTCTAAAACAGCTAACGTTTTTTCTGCCTCTTCTCTCGTTGGATTTTGAGCTCTTGAATAATCATAACCAGTACTATTATTTAATCCATTATGTCTAAAGGTAGCAGATTGATATATAGGATAGCTTATTGCCCCTGTAGCTTTATCTCCACCTGATACTCCACTAACTGCTATTGTTTCAAAAGATTTTTTTAAAGTCATTTTTTCTTGCCTCCCTAATTTATTTTTTGCTTAATGCTTAACTTAGTTATTATTCTAAACTAACAGTACTAAAAAAAGCCACTTCTAAAATAAGAAGTGACTATATAGTCCTAATAAGTTTTGATAAAACTTAATTTCCCTCTCATTTTTCAAGATATTCTCTTGCAGGATTTAGCACCAACGAAAAAACTTCTATGAAATTTTTATCAGGTTGCCGGGTTTCAAAGGGCCAGTCCCTCCACCACTCTTAATAAGATTAACTTATTTAAATATTTAATTTGTTAATACTAATTATACATACATAAAATCTATTGTCAATAAATATTAGTAACTTTATCGACTTTCTATGTGATTGATACAAAAAATATTTTATCATTTTTTATATTAATTCTACACCTTATTTATATTTACTATTCATATCTTAAAGCTTCAATCGGATCAAGACTTGCTGCCTTTTTGGCTGGATAATATCCAAAGAATACTCCTATTATCATTGAGAATGTAAAGCTTATTATAATTGTTGGAATAGAAATTGATATTGGTGAACTTAATAATATACATGCTACTATTCCCATCCCAATTCCAATTATTATCCCTATTGTTCCTCCAATTGTGCATATAATAACCGACTCAGTAATAAATTGCATCTGAATGTGACTACTTTTAGCTCCAAGAGCCTTTCTAGTTCCTATTTCTCTTGTTCTTTCTGTAACAGATACAAGCATTATATTCATTACTCCTATCCCACCTACAAGTAGAGCTATAGCTGCAATTACTGATATACCAATTGATATCTTATCAAGCATTGAAGTTACTTCTGATGCTTCACTTTCATTATTATAAACCTTCAACGTCCAATTTTTATTATTTTTATATAACTTACTTCCGTATTTCTCCATATCTTTAACTAATTTTGCTTTATCAATATTAGGTTTAGGCACAATAGTAAAAGATTGATAATTTTTATTCTTTTGCATTTCTTTTTCTGCTGTTATAGGAATATATATCGAAGTTCTCCTATCCTTTTCTGATGATATACTTCCACCACCGAATAGTGATTGATTTACATATTGATATATACCTACTACAACATATGTTTCAACACTATCTTGTTTGTAAACTTTAATCTCCTTACCTAATGGATCAGTTTTACCTTTGAAAATATTATTAACTAATTTATCAGAAACTACAGCAGTTTTCTTCGAACCCTTAATATCTTTATCAGTGATAAATCTTCCACTAAGCAGCTTTACATTTTGAACCTCTTTATATCCTTCATTTACTCCTGTAGTCATTACATTCGCATACAAATATCCATCTTTTACTTTTCCTTGTCCCGATTGTTCTTGTATTGCTACATTATTAATATTATCTTTAAATACTTCTCTAAATGCATCTATTTGTTCCATTGTAATAAGATCTGTATCTTCTGGTTGTTTGCTGCTATATTCTCCCGCAGAACCATCATCCTTTTTTACTGTTATACCAACATCTATATTATTAGCTCCCATTTTATCCATTTGTGATGATACTTTAGATGTAATAGCACTTCCTATAGAAACAATTCCAATAACAGAAGATATTCCTATTATAATTCCAAGCATAGTTAACAGTGAACGCATTTTACTTGATTTTATACCCGCTATTGCAAGCAATATATTTTCTTTTATAAACATATTTCTTCACCATTTGGAAATTTTCTAATATATTTAGTGTTATATTCTTCTGAGACTATATTTCCATCCTTTAACGTTATAATTCGTTCAGTTTCCTCTGCAAGTTCTTGATTATGAGTTATGAATACTATAGTTTTTCCTTCTAGTTCATGTACCTTATGAAATAAATCCATAACTAATCGTCCAGTTGAAGAGTCAAGTGCTCCTGTTGGTTCATCTGCTAGTATTATGCTTGGCTCATTTGCAAGTGCACGTGCAATAGCAACTCTTTGCTTTTGTCCTCCTGATAATTCATTTGGAACATGGGTCATTCTATCTTCCATACCAACAAGCTTTAATAGATTTTCTGCCCTCTCTAACCGCTCTTTTCTTCCCATTCCTGAGTAAAGCATTGGCAATTCAACATTTTTTAGTGCAGTACTTCTAGGTATCAAATTAAAAGTTTGAAATACAAAACCTATTTTCTTATTACGTATTTCTGATAATCCATTATCTGATACTTCTTCAACATTAGAATCATCTAATACATAAGTTCCTGAAGTCTGTCTATCAAGAGCCCCTATAATATTCATCAAAGTACTTTTCCCAGAACCTGAAGCACCAACTATAGATACGAACTCACCTTCTTTAATTGTTATATCAATATTCTTCAAAATGTTTAATTGATTGGGAGTTCCTATATAAAAGCTTTTAACGATATTTTTCATCTCTATTATATTTCGATTCAAAAAACTCACCCCTCATTTATTTGAATTTTATCTCCAACTTTGTGAATTGAAGGATCATCAATTATAATAATTCCATCTGTAATTCCTTCACCTGAAATTTCTACATTAAAATCAGATTCTAATCCTGTTTCTACTGGCAATTCCTTAATTGTATATTCATTTGACTTTTCACCACTTTTTTCTGCTATATATATACTCTTACCATTTCCATTTTGAACTATAGAATCTGAGGCAATTGCATAAATATCTGATTTTTCATTTAAAATGATATTTACTCTTGCACTCATTCCAGGTTTCATATTTTCATTTATATCATTAATTTTAATTTTTGTTTCAAACCCAACATCACTACTGCTGCTTGTTGATTGGCTATCAGCTTTAAGTTGAGATGCTCCTCCTTTTTTTGCAGATGGACTAACACTCACAATTTCACCAGCCATAGCTGTTTCTCCTGTTGCATCTGTTTTTATTTCTGTTCTTTGTCCAACTTTAACATTAGCGATATCCACTTCTTTAATTGTTGTTTTTATTTCCATATCATCTAAATTTTCAATTTCAAATAAAGTTCCTGTTCCTGGATTTCCTACAACTGCATTTACAACTGTAATTGTTCCATCAGTAGATGATTTGATTTCACACTTTTCTAATTCACTTTGTTGCTTTTCAAGAGCTATTCTTTGACTTTTATTATTATAATTTGTTTCTGCTGTTTCATAGCTGCTTTTTGCTAAATCTAAATCTTGTTCTGCTTTGATCTTTACATTTTCCATTGCTACAGTTGCTTTATCATAATCTGATTGAGCATTAGAATAATCTATTTGACTTTTATTTAAATCAGTCTTTGTAATTGCATCTGTATCATATAGTGCTTTGTTATTTTCATATGATTTTTTCTTGTCATCTAAATTAATTTTGGCTGATTTTAGTGCTTCTTCTGCATTTCTAATATCGGAATTTAAGTTGCTATTATATAAATATGAAGCATTATCATATGATTTCTTTTTATTTTCAAATTCTGACTTTGCATTAGCTTCTGCTGCTAATGTCGTTGCTTCCGATTGTTGAACATCTTTTTCTAAAGTTCCTGAATCTAATATTGCAAGTACATCTCCAGCCTTAACCTTATCTCCAACATGTACCTTAACTTCCTTAACTGGATTACTTAAGGTACTATATACATTAGTTGAATCTTTGCTGTTTATTTCACCTAAAACATTAATGCTATTAACTATTTTACCTTTTGATAAAATTGTATGCTTAACTGATAATAGTGGTTTAGGCATAATTAGTTTAGCAGTTATAAATACTGCAACTATTACAAATATTCCCCCAAATATTATTACTTTTTTACTTGGTTTCTTTTTTAATTTAAAACCTTTAAAGCTTATACCTTTAGGTTTTAATTTTTTAACTTCTAGCTTTGGCATTTTAAAACTTATCCCCACTCTTAATAACCTTCTTTCATTTATATGTAATATAATTGATTCTTATAAATATAGTATTTTCTCACATTATATCTTCAGCATACAGCCACTTCACATATCATTATAATATCTATATATGTAATTCAATCCAACATTTTCTAGTATATCATCATTAACCCAACATTCCTCTTAATAAAACATTAATTTTTTCTTAAAAGTCACCATTATATTAAGTTTGTCTAATTGAATTTTTCTATAAAAATATAAATCTCAAATACATACGTACCCCTTAA
>Ga0302165_10000470_pt1 | contig 14603 bp, 8 predicted proteins | sample I_Fen_E3_2_FD_193499 | JGI IMG/M metagenome (GOLD analysis project Ga0302165, IMG submission 193499) | Peat permafrost microbial communities from Stordalen Mire near Abisko, Sweden - I_Fen_E3_2 | ecosystem: Environmental > Terrestrial > Soil > Wetlands > Permafrost | place: Sweden: Abisko...
GACTTTCCGACGATTGCGGAAGAAGAAAAAAGTATCGTTGCTTTTTCCGAGCTTGGAGTGAAAGTGATGATTACCGAATTGGACTTAACCGTAATCCCATTTCCAACTCAAAATGGTGGTGCCGATGTCTCTATGTCGTATAAATACAAAAAGGAGATGAATCCTTATCCCGATGGTTTACCGGACTCTGTGGCTACAAAATGGAATAACAGGATGACTGACTTTTTCAGGTTGTTCTTGAAACATCATGATAAAATCAGCCGAGTAACTGTGTGGGGAGTGTCTGATGGACAAACGTGGCGAAATGACTGGCCGATAGTTGGTCGGAAAGATTACCCTTTGTTGTTTGATAGGAACTATAGCCCCAAACCGGTTGTTAATGCGATTATAAAAATGGTAGAAAAAGCCCCTAAGCCTTAAGAACAGAAAATACATAACAAATAAATAAGTAAATACAAAACTAACTCAGCTCCCCTTTTGGGGGTGGGGGGTTAATTAATTAACAAATATGAAAACTCCTCGATATCTGGTCAAAGATCTTTATACCGCCGATCCTTCGGCTCATGTTTTTAATAGTAAAATCTACATTTATCCTTCGCATGATATTGAATCGGGCATCCCCGAAAATGATAATGGTGATCATTTTGATATGCGCGATTATCATGTCTTCTCGATGGATAGTGTGGACGGTGAAGTGACCGACCATGGTGTGGCACTCGCTGTGAAAGACATACCGTGGGCCGGTCGCCAGTTGTGGGCACCCGATGTGGCTTGCAAAGATGGAAAGTACTACCTTTACTTTCCGTTGAAAGATAAAAACGATATTTTTCGCATTGGTGTAGCTGTGAGCGATAAACCGGAAGGTCCGTTCGTACCTCAGAGCGATCCTATCAAAGGTAGTTTTACGATTGATCCTGCCGTTTTGGAAGATAATTCAAAAGACTTTTATCTCTATTTCGGAGGATTGTGGGGTGGTCAGTTGCAACGTTACCGGAACAATAAGGCCATTGAAAATCCGGCAGAACCCAGGGATGAAGATCCTGCTTTATGCGCACGCGTGGCTAAACTCAGTGATGATATGTTGGAATTTGCCGAAGAGCCCCGTGATATCTTGATATTGGACGAAAACGGCGAGCCACTAAAAGCAGGTGACCACGACCGTCGTTATTTTGAAGGACCCTGGATGCATAAATACAACAATAAATACTATTTTTCATATTCCACAGGCAACACCCACAAGCTTTGTTATGCTATAGGTGATAATCCTTATGGTCCTTTTACCTATGGAGGTGTAATTCTGACTCCGGTTGTGGGCTGGACTACGCACCATTCTATTGTTGAATTTCAGGGTAAATGGTACCTTTTCCATCATGATAGTGTTCCTTCGGGTGGTCGAACCTGGTTACGAAGTATCAAAGTGGTTGAGTTGGAATACAATGAAGATGGCACAATAAAAACCATCGATGGAGGTGGTGAGCAGTAATAATTACGTGGAATAAGAATTTATTCAGTGTTGCGGATAAAACGATCGGATCAACTGCTCGTAATTTGGAAGTGGTTGCAAGTATATAGCTACAAGTTACGATACTGTTTATCTGTATTCTTCTCTCGGAAAATAGATCACTAAATATTATTTATTACTTAAGTCAGCATGAAGAAGCATAATAGCCTTAAATATGTTCCTGTTTTAATACTTTTTGCAGGTTTATTCATTAGTAACAAACCTGTTGATCCATATCTGGACACAACCTTATCTTTTGAAAAGCGCACGGATGATTTAGTCTCAAGGCTGACACTAGCAGAAAAAGTGCAGCTTATGCGTTACGATTCTCCGGAGATTAAGCGGCTGGATATTCCTGCATACAATTGGTGGAACGAATGTTTGCATGGCGTGGCCCGTTCGGGTCTGGCTACTGTTTTTCCGCAAGCTATTGGTATGGCGGCTATGTGGGATACGGATCAAATGTATAAAAACGCAGTGGCTATTTCGGATGAGGCACGGGCTAAAAATAATGATTATGTTCATAAGAATAAGCGCGGTATTTATCAGGGACTGACTTTTTGGACTCCGAATATCAATATTTTTCGTGATCCGCGTTGGGGAAGAGGAATGGAGACCTACGGAGAGGATCCGTATCTGACAGCTGAAGTGGCTATTCCATTCATTAAGGGACTTCAGGGTGATGATCCTAAATACATGAAGTTGGTGGCAACTGCCAAACATTTTGCAGTGCATAGCGGCCCTGAATCAACAAGACATTCCTTTGACGTATGGCCGAATGATTATGATCTGGCTGAAACGTATTTTCCACATTTCAAAAGAACAGTTACTGAAGCCGGAGTTTATTCGGTGATGTGTGCTTACCAACGTTTTAAAGGCATACCTTGTTGTGGAAATAAATTTTTGGAAGATGTGTTGCGTAATAAATGGAATTTCAAAGGTTACATCGTTTCCGACTGTTGGGCAATCCACGATTTTTACGATGCAAAGGCACACCATGTTACAGCTACGCCTGAGGAAGCCGCTGCTATGGCTGTGAAAGCCGGTACTGATTTGAACTGTGGTGACACTTATGCAACATCCTTACTGAATGCAGTAACTAAGGGTTTACTGACGGAAGATGAAATCAATGTTTCGGTAAAAAGATTAATTCTTGCCCGCATGAAACTGGGACAATTCGACCCGGAAGAAAATGTAAAATATGCTCAAATTCCACTTTCTGTAGTTGATTGTGAACAACATCGATTGTTAGCTTTAGAGTCGGCGCGTAAATCAATGGTTTTATTGAAAAACGCAAACAATGTTTTGCCATTTAGCAAGGATATTAAGCGCGTAGCGGTCATTGGACCCAATGCTGACAATCGTGAAATCTTGCTTGGCAATTATAACGGTTATCCTTCCAAGGAAATTACTCCTTTAAACGGCATTATTTCAAAGTTACCCAATGCAGAGGTGAAATACGCTCAGGGTTGTGCGTTGGCCGAAGGACTCCCATGTCTGACTGTAATTCCCGAAAAATATTTCTTTACCGACAAATCACTCAAGAAAAGTGGTTTGATGGCTGAGTATTTTGATAATATTGGTTTAGAAGGAAAAGCGAAACATAAAAGAATTGATAAAAACATTGACTTTACCTGGTGGACAACGGCTCCGTTTAGTGACATGAAGTACGAACACTTTTCGGTTCGTTGGAATGGGGTGTTTGTTCCTCCCACAACAGGAAAGTATGCCATTGGAGGCGAAGCCCTGAATGGGTTCAAGCTTTATCTGGATGGGAAAATGCTGACAGTTGGGAAAGAAAATGATCATAGCTCGCGCACTGCTTATGAATATGTTCAGTTGAAGGCCGGTAAATCTTATCAAATACGGGTTGAATATATACAGAATAATACGGAATATTCAAATGTTCATATTTTTTGGGAAGTTCCGAATCAGAACCTGAAAAATGAAGCGGTAAAACTGGCTCAAAACTCGGATATAGTGGTGCTTTGTATGGGCTTGAGTCCGCTACTTGAAGGAGAAGAGATGAACGTGAAGGTGGATGGATTTTCGGGTGGTGACCGGCTGGATATAAAACTGCCTGAATCGCAATCTGCACTGATTCGTGAAATTCAGAAGCTTGGAAAACCAACCGTTTTGGTTTTGTTGAATGGAAGTGCATTGGCATTTAACTGGGAAGCTGAAAATATTCCGGCTATTGTTGAAGCCTGGTATCCGGGACAAGCAGGTGGAACTGCAATTGCTGATGTCCTTTTTGGTGATTATAATCCTGCCGGACGTTTACCGGTTACTTTTTATAAAAATATAAATCAGATTTCGGCTTTTGATGTGTATGACATGAAAGGAAAAACATATCGTTATTTTGATGGTCAGCCTTTGTATGAGTTTGGATATGGTTTAAGTTTTACTACCTTTGAATATGCAATTAAAAATGCTCCGAAAACCATTCAGGCAGGAGAAAATATTATTGTAGAAGCAGAGGTGAAAAATACGGGAACCCGGGCAGGAGACGAAGTGGTACAACTTTATGTCTCTTTACCGGACAGTAAGTTGAAAAAGGCAATCCGCTCGCTTCAGGGCTTTAAACGCATTCATCTGGAAGCGGGAGAAACCAGATCATTAAAGTTCGAACTGAAACCGAACCAGTTTGCAGCTCGTAATAATGAGAATGTAGCAGTGATAGAGCCGGGAACAGTTCAATTATCGATAGGAGGTAAACAACCTGATGCTAAATCAATAGAATCGAAACAGGTGGTACAACAATCTGTAGCCGTTACTGGAAGTACATTCTATGTAAATGAATAAACGAAATCAATATTGTCTGGTAAACTTCATATATGAAGTTTCGATAGATTTGGCTAATGCCGATTGTCAATTCTCACTTCGTTCGAAATGACAATCAATATTTTAGGTTTGAGGATGGGATCGGTAGGCGGCGAAGCCGCCAACCGATCCCATCCTCAACAAAAAGAATGTAATAAGCTGTCATTCTGAGCAAAGCGAAGAATCTACTATTTTTTATCGGACAAAAATAAAACGGAATGTGATATAATGGTTAGTATCCATTTGTCAATTTAAAATGGAGATACGCAACACATGCATCGAAAATTAATAGTATATGCTTTATTCCTCTTGTCGGCTTTTCAGTTACAGGCCGAGGATGGACATCAACTTTGGTTGCGGTTTGATAAAACGAAGGCAGACCTTCATACTTTCTCAGGAATAAGTGCTAATGAAAATCAGTTTGCAGTTCGGGAGTTTCAGCAGGACTGGAATGCAATGACGGGAAAATTGCTTCCTGTTGTGGGGGAGCTGGATAACAATACCTTGGTGATAGGTACCCTGAACGATAAGAATATCGTTTCTTTCAAATTAGAAAACGATCTGAAAAAACTTGGCAACGAAGGTTATGTGATTAAAACTGTTCATCAAAAGAATAAAACCTTTACGGTAGTAGCTTCTGCAGGTAATAAGGGACTGCTTTACGGTGTTTTTCATTTGCTGAGACTAATACAAACCAATGAGTTTACCCATTCGCTCAATATATCCGAAAAACCCGCTTATTCCGTTCGCATACTCAACCATTGGGATAATCAGGACGGATCGGTAGAACGGGGTTATGCCGGTCATTCCATCTTTTGGCGTACGGGCGAAGAACATCCCACTGTGACCGACAAAGACAAAACTTTGTGGCGGGAATATGCCCGTGCCAATGCTTCGATAGGCATAAACGCTACGGTGCTCAATAATGTGAATGCTTCGCCCAATATATTATCCGCAGAGTATTTACAAAAAGTAAAAGCTATTGCCGAAGTGTTGCGGCCGTATGGGGTTAACGTATACCTTTCGATCAATTTTTCATCACCCAAAGAAATAGGTGGCTTGTCCACGTCCGATCCTTTGGATAAACAGGTGCGGAAATGGTGGGCAGACAAAGCGAACGATATTTATAAGCAGATTCCCGACTTTGGTGGCTTTCTGGTAAAAGCAAATTCCGAAGGTTTGCCTGGTCCGATGGATTATGGTCGTACACATGTGGATGGCGCTAATATGTTGGCCGATGCCCTGAAACCTTTCGGAGGCATTGTTATGTGGAGGGCTTTTGTGTACGAACCTGGCGACGACAGAGTAAAGCTGGCCTACAATGAATTTCATAAGTTCGACGGGCAGTTTCGCGACAATGTGATTATTCAGGTGAAGAATGGTCCCGTGGATTTTCAACCGCGCGAACCCTTTAGCCCCTTGTTTGGTGCAATGAAGCAAACGGCTCTGATGCCTGAGTTCCAAATTACGCAGGAATACCTCGGTCAGGGCAATCATTTAGTATTTCTGGCTTCAATGTGGAAAGAATTTTTCGATGCGGATACCTATGCCGAAGGTACCGGAACTACTATAGCCAAACTCACTACCGGGCAGGTTTATCCTCAAAAAATAACGGCTATTGCCGGAGTAGCAAATATAGGCGAAGACACCAACTGGTGCGGGCATCATTTTGCGCAGGCCAACTGGTATGCTTTCGGGCGTTTGGCATGGAATAATAAACTTAGTTGCCGGCAAATAGCAGACGAATGGGCTATTCAAACCTTTGAAACAGAAAAAAATAAAGCATCATTCAGTCAGACTGAGTCGTCTATTGTAAAAATGATGCTGACTTCGCACCAAACGGCCGTTGATTATATGATGCCGCTTGGGTTGCATCATATTTTTGCCTGGAATCATCATTACGGACCGGAACCTTGGTGCGATATAGCCGGAGCACGCCCCGACTGGTTGCCGAAATATTACCACCGGGCCGATTCGGTGGGGCTGGGTGCCGATAGAACCACGCAGGGAACGAATGCAGTCAGTCAGTATTGTTCGCCCCAGAAAGAACAGTTCAATGATTTGAATCAATGTCCGGAAAAATACCTGCTTTGGTTTCATCATGTTCCGTGGGATTATCGCATGAAAAGCGGAAAAACACTTTGGGATGAATTATGCTATACCTATGATAGAGGAGTAACGGAGGTTCGCGAATATCAAAAGACCTGGGATCAGTCGGAATCCAGCATTGACAACCAACGATTCACCGAAGTGCAATCGAAATTACGTATTCAGGCGCGGGATGCCGTGTGGTGGAAGGATGCTTGCCTGCTTTATTTCCAAACATTTTCCAAACGTCCGATTCCGTATGATATCGAACGTCCGGTGCACGACCTGGATAGTTTAAAAGCCATAAAGCTCAACTTAATCCAGCACAATTGAGATTAGTTTAGTGCCCTAAACACTCTAAAGTGATATAAGCCGTTGGTGTATAGTCTTTTTATGTGTCAGATCAGCGATTATGGTAGCTGACAATTATCGAATTCTGGGTTACTTTTCCCAAATGTTGGGTAACATGAAGAAAAAAGCACCCAACATGAACTCAATGTTGGGTAACATGAAGAAAAAAGTACCCAACATGAACTCAATGTTGGGTGACATAAAGAAAAAAGCACCCAACATGAACCCGATGTTGGGTAACATAGAGAAGGAATCACCCAACATGGATGAGATGTTGGGTAACATAGAGAAGAAATCACCCAACATGAACTCAATGTTGGGTAACATAGAGAGGAAATCACCCAACATGAACTCAATGTTGGGTAACATAGAGAAGAAATCACCCAACATGAACTCAATGTTGGGTAACATAGAGAGGAAATCACCCAACATGAACTCAATGTTGGGTAACATAGAGAAGAAATCACCCAACATGAACTCAATGTTGGGTAACATAGAGAAAAAATCACCCAACATGAACTCAATGTTGGGTAACATAGAGAAGAAATCACCCAACATAGGAGAAATCTTAGCTACGATTTGGAAAAAGTAAGTTACGATTTGAGAAAACGTAGCTAAGATTTCAGAAAAATGACCCTGATTTTTTTAAATTTTAGTCAAAAAGATGAAAGAAGTACTTAGAAAATGATACAATATCTGGTTCTATTTTAGTTTTATAGCCGGATTTCATAATAAAAAAAACAGTATTAAATGGAAAAGACATGGCGATGGTTTGGCAAGAAGGATACGATCACACTCGATATGCTTCGTCAAATAGGGGTTGAAGGAATTGTAACCGCTTTGCATGATGTTCCGAATGGAAAAGTCTGGACATTGGAGGCAATTAATGATTTGAAAAGCTATATTGAGGCTTCCGGTTTACGCTGGTCGGTGGTAGAAAGTCTGCCGGTGTCTGAAAGTATAAAATATGGTGGTGCCGACCGCGAGCATTTGCTCGAAAATTATAAAATCAGTTTAGCCAATCTGGGCAGAGCCGGAATAAAAACGGTGTGTTATAACTTTATGCCGGTGATTGACTGGATTCGAACCGATTTGCATCGCAAGGCGGAAGATGGAACTTATTCGCTTTACTTTGATAAAATAAGGTTTGTCTATTTCGATTGTTTTATTTTGAAACGTAAAGCTGCGGAAAAAGACTATACTGCTGAAGAAATGAAGCAAGCCCGCGAACTGGATAAAACCATAACGGAGGCTGAAAAAGAGGAATTGATTCAAACCATTATTGTCAAAACTCAGGGCTTTGTTAATGGAAATATTAAAGAAGGCGATCAGCAACCGGTAGAAATATTCAAACGCTTACTTGCTTTGTACGACGGAATAGATAAAGCTCAGTTGCGTGAGAATATGAAGTATTTTCTGGAGAGCGTTATTCATGTGGCCGAAGAATATGGTGTGAACCTTTGTGTTCATCCGGATGATCCTCCTTTTGCAATGCTCGGTTTACCACGCATTGTGACCAATGCCGATGATATTGATTGGTTTCTGAATGCGGTGGACAGTCCAAACAATGGACTCACCTTCTGCGCCGGCTCGCTGAGTGCCGGTTTGCATAATCAGGTGCCGGAACTGGCGCAACGCTTTGCTAAGCGTACACACTTTGTGCACTTACGAAGTACCGATGTAAGCGAAAATGGAAATTTTGTGGAAGCTTCGCACCTGGCAGGTCGGGGACATATAATTGAACTGGTTCGTATTTTCGAACGCGAGAATCCGAATTTGCCCATGCGTGTGGATCATGGCAAACTGATGCTCGACGATGTCAATAAATCCTACAACCCGGGCTATTCGTTTCTTGGGCGCATGTATGCATTGGCACAGGTTTCGGGCATACTGGCAACGGTAAGGGATGAGATGGTTACAGGGGGATAGTTATGAGTTACAAGGAGATAGTTACGGGAAAATAATTGTTGTCCGCTATAAAACCGTAGATTCTTCGCTTCGCTCAGAATGACAGATTATTATATTCTCTTTGTTGAGGATTGGGTGGGTTGGCGGCGAAGCCGCCAATCTACCCAATCCTCAAACCTAAAACATTGATTGTCATTTCGAACGAAGTGAGAAATCTCTAAGAAGACTTCATATCTAAACTTTTTTGGACAATATTACAATTGAATAAAGAATTAAAAAAATACAGATGAATGAAATATTTAGTATTAAAGGAAAAGTAGCCGTAATTTCAGGGGTGTGTGGTGTGCTGGGCGGTAGTATTGCGCGTAGTTTTATACAGGCAGGTGCAAAAATAGTAGCTATAGGCACCAATCGTGAAAAATTGGACAAAACGCTGACCGGATTTGCTGAGCTTGGTGGTGAGGTGAGAGGCTATGTGGGCAATGTACTTGATATGGAAAGTATGGAAACAATAGCTCAGGATGTAGTTGAAAAATGGGGACAAATAGATATTCTCCTCAACATTGCCGGCGGAAATATTCCGGGAGCAACGTTGATGCCCGATCAGAGTTTTTTCGATATGAAAATTGAGGACTGGAATAAAGTTACCGATCTGAACATGAACGGAACGGTTTATCCCTGTTATGTATTCGGCCGGGTCATGGCCAACCAAAAATCAGGAAGCATTATCAATATATCTTCTATGGCAGCCATGCAGTCGATGACGCGCGTGCCGGGTTATTCGGCAGCTAAGGCAGCAGTTGGCAATTTCACGCAATGGCTGGCTATGGAAATGGCCATGAAATATGGCGACGGTATTCGTGTTAATGCCATAGCGCCGGGCTTTTTTATTGGCGATCAAAACCGGGCGGTTCTGATTAATCCCGATGGCTCATTGACCGATCGTAGCCTGAAAGTAATAGCCAATACACCCATGAAACGATTCGGAGATATCAATGAACTGAACGGAGCTGTACAATTTTTATGTTCTCAGGCCGCCAGCTTCATAACCGGAGTAGTATTGCCTATTGATGGTGGATTCAGCTCGTATAGTGGTGTGTAATTATTATTCATCGCTGATTTAGCACGAAGAGCCGGAACAACCATTCTCTGAAACTATAGATGTTTTGGCAATAGATATCAATATTAAATAAATCATATCAACTAACTAATACTATACGAATGATTTTAAAATTAAAAACAAATAAACAACGGAAACGCCAATTATGCTTCGTGGTTTATCTGGTTATTGTTCTACTGCTCCCTTCAGCTGCACATGCCATCGGAGGACCGGCATACATCACCACAACCGGAGGAAAAGGGTTGTTTACCCTATCTGCATCCGGAAAATCAACTTCATTGTTTATTAGTTCCAAAGACTACCCCGGAACTATTCGTGCTTTGAAAGATTTAAAATCCGATATTGCTAAAGTAACAAACAATGAGCCGGGTATTATATTTGATAAATTACCACATCAAAAAGAAATAGTAATAGTAGGCACTTTGGGTAAAAGTCCTGTTATTGATCAGCTGGTAAAAAAGAAGAAACTTGACGTCAAAGAAATCGAAGGCAAGTGGGAAGCATTCAGCATTCAAACGGTTGAAAAACCATTTCCGGGCATCGATAAAGCCTTGGTCATTGTGGGTAGTGACAAACGCGGAACTATCTTTGGCATTTACGATTTATCGGAACAAATAGGGGTATCTCCTTGGTATTTCTGGGCCGATGTTGCTGTTGATCATAAAGAGGCTCTCTACGTAAAGCCCGGTACCTATACGCAACATCCGAGCGTCAAGTATCGTGGTATTTTTATTAATGACGAAGCACCTGCTCTTAGCGGTTGGATTAAAGAAAAGTACGGATTCGCTAAACCAAGTCAAAATCCTCCTGTTGGTAAAGATGTCGTGAATTACGGTCACGAGTTTTACTCACATATTTTTGAGTTGATGCTCAGGATAAAAGCCAATTATCTCTGGCCGGCCATGTGGGGCAATGCTTTTAATGAAGATGATACTGAAAACCCACGCCTTGCCGACGAATATGGCATCGTCATGGGTACCTCGCATCAGGAACCTATGACTCGTTCGCAACAAGAGTGGGATCGGCGCTACTTAAAATCGATTGGACATTGGGATTATACTAAACATCCTGACATTATGGAAAACTTCTGGCGGGAAGGGGTACGGCGCAATAAAGATTATGAAAGCGTTGTTACTATGGGACTTCGCGGCGCAAATGATTCGGAAATGTCGGGCGATATGAAATCGAATATCGCAATGGTGGAAAATATTGTCAATAAACAGCAACAGATTCTACGTGAAGAAATGAATCAGGATCTATCTAAAGTTCCGCAATCATGGTGTCTATACAAGGAAATTATGGACTATTACAATGAGGGTATGCACATACCCGATAACATAACACTTTTATGGTCCGATGATAACTGGGGAAATATCCGCAGGCTGCCTACTACGGAGGAACGCAAACGAAGCGGAGGATCCGGCGTTTATTATCATTTCGATTATCATGGAGGACCACGTAGTTACGAATGGATTAATACCAACCCTATTGCAAAAATATGGGATCAGATGTCGCTTGCCAAACAGTATGGAGCGGATAATATCTGGATTGTAAACGTAGGACACTTCAAAGGGTATGAACTCCCTACAGAGTACTTTATGAACCTTGCCTGGGATACCGACAAATGGACAAGCTCCAATATCAATGAATATACCCGCTTATGGGTTACCCGGGAGTTCGGCTCAACATACGCGAATGAAATTGCTGACATTATTTCAAAATACACGAAGTATAATGGACGACGCAAGCCCGAATCGCTGTCACCTAAGACATACAGTTTGGTCAATTATAACGAGGCTGAAAATGTAGTAGCTGATTTTAATAAAATTACAGCTCAGGCCGAAGCCATTTACACTAAATTACCTCAGGAGAAACGGGATGCTTTCTATCAGATTGTTTTATTTCCAACCAAAGCCTGTGCTTTGGTCAACGAGTTGTATGTAGCAGCTGCTAAAAATAGTTTGTATGCAAAGCAAAAACGTGCAAGTGCCAACGATATGGCTGTGCAAACAAGAACTTTGTTTCAGGCTGATACGGTTCTGATGAATCATTACAATAAGGTGTATGCCGACGGAAGATGGAATCACTTTATGGATCAGACTCACCTGGGTTACACCAGCTGGATGCCACCAAGAATCAATAGTTTGAATGGCATTAAACTGGCTGAAATACAAGTGCCTGATTCAGCCCTGCTGGGAGTAAGCCTGGAAGGAACCGAACAAAGTTGGCCCGGCACTGCTGAAAAAGCAGCATTACCGGAATTTGATCCTTTTAATGGTCGTCAACATTATATCGAAATTTTCAACAGAGGAAAAGATGCTTTTGAATATACCGTAAGTGCTGATGTTCCCTGGCTTACTTTTAGCGAAAGTAGAGGGACTATACTCAATAAAGACCAACGTATTCTGGTGAATCTGGATGAATCTAAACTACCTAAAGGAAAAACTGATGCTGTTATCAAAATTACAGGGGCAGGCAGGGAAGTTTTTGTTGGAGTAAAAGCATTTAATCCAACCGATGTTACCTGCGAAAACCTGAATGGCTTTATAGAAAGCGGTGGTTTCATCTCCATTGAAGCTGAACATTTTTCTAAGAATACAGCACAAGGCGATAGGAAATGGCTAAAAGTGGATGACTATGGCCTGACCTTATCAGGTATGAGAGCTACAGCGCCAGCCAATGCACCAGTCGAAACTGTTGGAAAAGATGCTCCATGTCTGGAGTATCCGCTGTACCTGTTTTCAAAAGATAGCGCTCGCATCACGCTGGTAACATCGCCGCTTCTGAATTATATGCCCGGGCGCGACATTAGAATTGCAATTTCATTTGATGACGAAGAGCCTCAGTATATAACCAATGTTCCGGATAAATACAAAATCGAATATTCTAATGCAGATTGGGTACAGTCGGTGTTGAATCAGACACGGAGTTGCCAAACATCGCTTAATATTCCAAAATCAGGTTATCATACCTTGAAGGTTTGGATGATTGATCAGGGAGTAATTGTAGAAAAGATTCTGATAAACACGGGTGGTTTAAAACCAAGTTATTTAGGAGCCCCTGAAAGCTTCAACAAATTCAAATAGTGGCATAATTTACAAACTTCTAAATTCTTTATTATGAATTATAGACTAAAAATACCTTTCAATGATTTCTTCGGAAGATTCGGAGTTTCAAAACATTCATTTTCAGTTATACTTGTATTGAGCATTTTGCTGTTTCCCAGCAATGTTTTCGGAGCAAAAAAATCTCAATCATCAAAAGGATGGGTGGGTACCTGGAGTACGGCACCCTATTTTGTGGATGCAAACAATAATGCCCCGGCTCCCGGCCTAAAGAATAATAGCTTTCGCCAGATTGTCCGCGTGTCAATAGGTGGAGATGTTCTCCGGTTTCATTTCACCAATTTATTCTGCAAAAATGCAGTAACACTTAAATCAGTTGGAATTGCTGTTTCCAAAGGCGGTAACTCCATTGATGCCACAACGAATAAAATTCTAAAATTCAACGGTAAAGAAGAAGTAACTATGGATGCTAACAGAGATACCGTATCCGATCCGGTATCATTTTACCTGGAACCGGGAATGAAGCTAGCAATAACAATTTGTTTTGCTGAAGCCGGACCTGAAATCGGGGGACATGCAGCATCGCGTACAACATCTTATCTTTTGTCCGGGAACCAATCAGTAACAGCAGACTTTAGCCATGCCATCACCACTGATCATTGGTTTGTTATAAGCGGTATTGATGTAATAGCTCCAAAATCTACAGCGGCAATAGCTATTTTAGGCAATTCAATTGTTGATGGACGGGGATCAGGAACAAGTAAGTTTAACCGTTGGTCGGATGTACTATCGGAACGCCTGCTAAAGAATCCGGCTACAAGTCATCGTGGTGTGTTGAATTTAGGAATCGGAGGTAACTGTGTGGTTCGTGGTGGACAGGGTCAACCTGCTGTAATACGATTCGATCGTGACATTCTTTCTCAAAACAATGTAAAATGGTTGATTATTTCGGAAGGGATTAATGATATAGGTGGAATCAGAGACAGCATCACAGCACCAAAGGTTGCTCGGGATTTGATTGCTGCCTATAACCAGATGATTGACAAAGCGCATGCAAAAGGTCTCAAGGTTTACGGGGCTACCGTCCTTCCTTTCGCAAAATCATTTTACGATAAAGATTTCCGTCAAACAGTAAGAGATACGGTCAATCAGTGGATACGGACAAGCCGTCGCTTTGATGCGGTCATTGATTTTGACAAAGTGATGACCGATCCGAATAACAGTAAAACCATGCTGCCTGATTTACAGAGTGGTGATTTCCTTCATCCCAACGAAGCCGGATACAAACAGATGGGTGAAGCCATTGATATGAAATTGTTTGAATGATGCTATCCGAATTTAAACTTTGATGCCTACTCGTTGTAAAGTTTGATTGAAAAGGGTTTGTTCCGGATTTGTAACTAATGAGAGAGTATATGTTACCTACAGATAACTTCGTAAAGAAAATAGGCTTTATATTTGTTTGGCATTTAAACTCTATCAGAATAGAGGTGATCGGTTTGTGTGAGGTTCTCCAAATCTGAAACCATTGAGTGTTTGTGCCAGTAAAAGATAAGTAGTTACAAGTTGATAGTTACGAGTTACAAGACTGTTTCTCTGAATATAGCCGACACAAAACACATCATTAATTATTATTGATTACTTAAATAAGCGAATGCAGGTTTTTAGGGTGATAAAATAGTTTGCGATTTTCTAATTTGTATTTGTTAACCAGTGAGGTCAGGATTCCCTGACCTCTTTTCTTGCA
>Ga0302165_10000472_pt1 | contig 14565 bp, 21 predicted proteins | sample I_Fen_E3_2_FD_193499 | JGI IMG/M metagenome (GOLD analysis project Ga0302165, IMG submission 193499) | Peat permafrost microbial communities from Stordalen Mire near Abisko, Sweden - I_Fen_E3_2 | ecosystem: Environmental > Terrestrial > Soil > Wetlands > Permafrost | place: Sweden: Abisko...
TTCTGCACTGCAAGAAAATATAGTAGATAAAGTAATTTTTTATATAGCTCCTAAAATATTAGGAGGAGAAAACAGTAAAAGTTGTATAGCAGGAATAGGATTTTCTGCATTAGATAATGCAGTTAATTTAAAGGATATAAGTTATAGAAAAATTGGTGAAGATTTAGTAGTTGAAGGATATATAAATCACAGTTGAAAAAATAATTATAAATAACAAAATGAATTAAAAAATAAAAAATCTTAAAAATAAGGAGGAAAAATGTTTACTGGAATTATTGAAGAGGTTGGAGTATTAGAAGAACTTAGCACTGGTAATGGATTTGGCTTAATGGAAATTAAATGTAACAAAGTTTTAGAGGATACTAAAATAGGTGATAGCATAGCTACAAATGGAGTTTGTCTAACGGTTAAAGAAAAAAGTTCCAGTTCCTTTAAAGCAGAAGTCATGGGAGAAACTTTAGCTAAAAGTAATTTAGGTAGTTTAAAAGTTGGTGACAAGTTAAATCTTGAAAGAGCCCTAAGACTTAGTGATAGACTTGGTGGGCATATTGTAAGTGGACATATAGATGGAGTTGGCAAAATAGTTTCTATAAAAGAAGAAAGTAATGGAACCTGGTTTACTATAGCTGCACCTAAAGAAGTTCTAAAATACATTATATATAAAGGTTCTATTGGAATAGATGGAATAAGCTTAACTGTTGCTGAAATTAACGATGAAGTCTTTAAAGTTTCAGTTATACCACATACTTTAGAGAATACCATTCTTTCAAATAAAAAAGTTGATTCTAAGGTAAATTTAGAGTGCGATTTAGTGGGCAAATATATAGAAAAATTATTTGCTCCAAAAGACGAAAAAGAAGAAGTGAAAAAAAGTCATATATCTATGGACTTCTTGAGGGATAATGGATTTTAAGGGAAGTATTTAATAGTAAGAATTTCAATTATCAATCTTCGATGAAAAATGAACAATGATCAAGAATTTATAATTGAGCATTGACAATTAGTACTTGTATGTATTGGGAGTATGAGAGATTTAATGAATTATAATGATTAAATATTAAGGAGCTGAAAACATGAAATTTAATAGTATAGAAGAAGGAATAAAGGATATTAAAGAAGGTAAAATGGTAATAGTTGTTGATGATGAGGGTAGGGAAAATGAAGGTGATTTAGTAATTCCAGCAGAAATGGCTACTGGAGAAAATATTAATTTTATGATTAAGTACGCAAGAGGATTAGTGTGTGCACCAGTAGAAGAAGAAATTGCAGTAAAACTAGGTTTAAGCCCTATGGTTGAAAATAACACAGATAATCATGGAACTGCATTTACAGTGGCAATAGACCATGTAGATACAACAACAGGAATATCAGCATTTGAAAGAGCTTATACGATAAATAAACTTATAACCTCAAATGAAAAAACTGATTTTAGAAGACCTGGACATGTATTCCCATTGGTTGCCAAGAATGGTGGAGTATTAGAGAGAGTAGGACATACGGAGGCTTCAGTAGATTTAGCAAAGATTGCAGGGTTTACTGGCGCAGCAGTTATATGTGAAATAATAAATGATGATGGTACCATGGCAAGACGCGATGATTTGATGAAATTTGCTAAAGAACATAATTTGAAGATTTTGACTATAGAAGAGTTAATTAAATATAGGAAAGAAGCGCATATAAGTGTAACTAAAGAGGCAGAAGCTAAATTGCCAACTAAATTCGGAGATTTTAAAGTAGTAGCTTTTAATGAGAAAAACACATCAAAATGTCATTTAGCTTTAGTTAAGGGAGACATTACAACTAATGAGCCTATGCTTGTAAGAGTTCATTCTGAATGTTTAACAGGAGATGCTTTAGGTTCTAGAAAATGTGATTGCGGTGAGCAATATGCATCAGCAATGGAAATGATAGAAAAAGAAGGTCGTGGAATACTTTTATATATGAAGCAAGAAGGAAGAGGTATAGGTCTTTTAAATAAACTAAAAGCATATGAACTTCAAGATACAGGATTAGATACAGTAGATGCGAATTTAGCACTAGGATTTAAAGAAGATATGAGAGATTATAAAGTAAGTGCAGATATTCTTAAAGTTTTGGGAATACATAATATTAGATTAATTACAAATAATCCAGCAAAAATAGAGGGACTTGAAAAACACAATATTGAAGTTGTTGAAAGAGTACCAATACAAATGCCTTTAAACAAAAATGACGAATTTTACTTAAAAACTAAGAAAGAAAGAATGAATCATTTATTAAATATATAGCCTATTAATACAAATTTAGAGGTGATAAATTTAATCATTAATAAATTAGTAATTATATAATAAAATTTATACAAAAAATAATTAAAATAATGGAGGAAAAAGTAATGAATATATTTGAAGGAAATTTGATATCAGAAGGATTAAAATTTGGAATAGTAATAGGAAGATTTAATGAATTTATAGGTGGTAAACTTTTAGATGGTGCTTTAGATGCATTAAAAAGACATGGTGTTAAAGAAGAAGATATAGATATTGCATGGGTACCAGGTGCATTTGAAATTCCATTGATAGCTAAGAAAATGGCGAAGAGTTCTAAATATGATGGAGTAATATGTTTGGGTGCAGTAATAAAAGGATCTACTTTACATTATGATTTAGTTTGTTCAGAAGTATCAAAGGGAATTGCAAGTGTTTCTCTTGAAAGTGAAAAGCCAGTAATATTTGGTGTGCTTACAACAAATACTATAGAGCAAGCAATTGAAAGAGCAGGAACTAAAGCTGGAAATAAAGGATATGAATGTGCAGTTTCAGCTATTGAAATGGCTAACTTACTTAATGCAATAAAGTAAAACTAAATATAAATGTATTTTAGAATTTAAATATCTATAATAAAGAGAGGATAAACTTTTATTTCTTAATGAAAGCTTATTCTCTCTATTTTTGATGTAACGCATGGTACATATGTTTTGAAAAATATATGGTAAAATTAATGCTGAATATATATGGATATTACAGTTATAAGTGATAAGGCACAATCAAAAAAATAACAAGTCCATTTGCCAGCCTATTTTCCATCATGCTGCGTCGGCAAATTGACCTAATAGGTCCGCTATGAGGGCAATTCGTCTCCTTGCCTGATGAAAAATATTCATGGCAACTTTGGACTTGTTATTTATTTTCATGTGCCTAATATTTAATAAAAACAAGAAAATAAACTTACGAAAAGGACGTGTTGAAATGGAAAGATATAAAGAAAATAGAGATTTCTTAAAGGCTAATTTTCAAGTATTAGATGAAATTAAAACAGATGCTCAGAAAAAGATATCCAAGCCATCTGTTCAAAAGCATTATGAGAAAAATAATAAAATAATAAAACTACCTAAAGTTAATAGAGATATATTATCAAAATCCAATGTATTTGATTGTATAGGCCATAGAAGAAGTATTAGACAGTATTCAAATGAAAGTATTACCATAGAGGAACTTTCTTTTTTATTATGGTCAACACAAGGAGTACAAAAAATTATTGGAGATAATACTTCAACTTTAAGAACTGTGCCATCTGGAGGTGCATCGCACACTTTTGAGACATATTTGATTATAAAAAATGTAGATAATCTCGAGGCAGGGATATACAGATATCTACCTTTAGAGCATAAGCTATTATTTATGTATGAGGTAAAGGATATAAATAAAAAAGTTGATGAAGCAACTCCAAGACAGCCTTTTGTACCTAATTTTGCATCTAAAAGTGCTGTATTATTTGCATGGAGTACTATTCCGTATAGAGCTGAATGGAAATTTGATATAACAGCTCATAAGAAGATATTAATAGATGTTGGTCATGTTTGCCAAAATCTTTATATTGCATGCGAAGCAGTACAGTGTGGAACCTGTGCAATAGGTATATACGATCAAGAATTAATAGATAATATGCTAAATCTTGATGGAGAAAATGAATTTGTAATTTATTTATCAGCAGTAGGGAAGAGTGATAATACCATATAAGGAATGGAATGATTTATATTAATATTTACCAAGAGTCAGTGTAATAGTTATATGGAATATTTAAAGAAGGGGGTGAACTTTAGTGCTGGATTTTATGATGTAATAATCCACACTAAAATAAAGTTATGAAAGAAAAAGTAAGTACTATAATAAATGAAATGATACGCTATTATGCAAAAGATCCAATAAGAGTAAATCACTTTTTAAAGGTATATTCTTTTGCTAAGTCAATAGGTGAACTAGAAAAATTAAATGAAGAGACTCAAGATATTTTAGAAGTAGCAGCTATAATACATGATATAGGAATAAAGATAAGCGAAGAAAAATATAATTCATCTGCTGGGAATTATCAAGAAATTGAAGGACCGCCAGTTGCAAGAGAAATGCTTTCAAAATTTAAGTTTGATGAAAGGTTCATAGATAGAGTATGTTATTTAATTGGACATCATCATACATACAGTAAAATTGATGGAATTGATTATCAAATATTAATAGAAGCAGATTTCTTAGTTAATATTTATGAAGATGAAATTAAAGAAACACAGATTGAAAGTATTAAAGAAAAGTATTTTAAAACAAAAGCAGGAACTGAATTTTTAATAAATTTGTACTTATAGTAAATGGGCAGAAAGTAATGATTAAATATAAAGAATTAACCAAAGAACATATTACAGAAATAGCTGAAATTTATGTAGATGCTTTTAATTCTGATTCATGGAATGATAAATGGATTATTGAAAGTATGGTTATGATGGGAAAAGAACTTTGAAGTTAGTTAAGCTAAATTTAGGTGGAATATAATACTCCACCTGAAAAGGTTCACGTTATGTAATACTTAAAGTTTTGATTGGTATAATTTAGAATTAAAGCTAGCACATTCTGTTTCAGCATATATTTGAGCTTTTGAGCCAGATACATCTATAGACTGCAAATCACAAAAATTATTATAGTTATGACTACAGTTTTCAGCTTTACAAATAAGAGAATCGCACTGCATAGTAGAATTTGTATTATTGGTTAAAGCACTATATAAAGCTTTATTTAAAAATGAGCCACAACAAGTTCCACTTTCACTATTTGCTGATATACCTCCAATATCGACTCTGTTTGAATAACAAACACCACTTTTGTTATGTGAACAATTATTTACATTACAATTAATTTTTTGCACGAAAGAACACTCCTTTAATTTAGAAATTATTTAATAGGTTTTAATATTTCTATTTAGAGATTGTATTATTTTAATTATTGATTAAAGTATCTATCTAATAATCCTTTAAATGCTTTACCATGTCTGGCCTCATCTTTGCACATTTCATGAACTGTATCATGAATAGCATCTAAATTGCTTTGTTTAGCCAATGTTGCAAGTTTCTTTTTGCCTTCACATGCGCCATATTCAGCTTCAACTCTAGCACTTAAGTTAGCTTTAGTATCAGCAGCTACAACTTCACCTAAGATTTCAGCAAATTTTGAAGCATGCTCAGCTTCTTCAAAGGCAATTCGCTTGTAAGCTTCAGCTACTTCAGGATAACCTTCACGATCAGCTTGACGAGACATTGCTAAATACATTCCAACTTCAGTACATTCACCTATGAAATTAGCTCTTAAACCTTCCAATATTTCATCATTAAGTCCTTCTACAATTCCAATCTTATGTTCATCAGCAAAATCTAGATCATCAATAATTTCTTTGAATTTGTCAGCGCCAACTTTACAAATAGGACAAATATCAGGCGGTGCATCGCCTTCATGAATATAACCACATACAGTACAAATAAATCTCTTCATTTAAAATTCCTCCATAGCTATTATTATTTTTCATATATTTATAGGTTTCATATAACCTAAGAAATAGTATTACCTTTAAAAAGTAAAATTATTAATTTTTTATCGAAAATATGATAACCTACATTTTTGATAAATGAATTAATGATTTGAATTCTTGATTGTGCTAAAAAAGTTCTTACGTTGCATTTCATTTAGAATATATATTTTAAAATGTGTTATAATTTACGTATAAAATACAGAATGTAGAAGCAAGGAGGAATTTTTACTTGGAAAATAATTTTGAATACATACTATTTGACTTAGATGGAACGATTACGGATTCTGGGGAGGGAATAACTAAATCTGTTCAGTATGCATTAAAATATTTTGATATTTTAGTGAATAATCTTGAGGATTTACGTAAGTTTATTGGACCACCTTTAAAAGAATCTTTCAAAGAATATTATAAGTTTGATGAAGAAAAAGCAAATATTGCATTAGTAAAATATAGAGAATATTATGCAGATAAAGGTATTTATGAAAATGATTTGTATGATGGAATAATAGAAGTTTTAGACAAGCTCAAAGAAAATGGCAAGATAATTATACTTGCTACCTCAAAACCAGAAGTTTATGCTAATAAAATTCTTGAATATTTTAAGATAGATAAGTATTTTACATTTGTAGCTGGATCTGACTTTGAAGAGACAAGAGTTAAAAAAGGTGATGTTATAAAGTATGCATTAGAAGGGGCTAAAATTTCTGATTTATCAAAGGTTATTATGGTAGGAGATAGAGAACATGACATCATTGGAGCAAAAGAAAACAATATTAAATCAATAGGTGTTCTTTATGGGTTTGGAGATGTAATAGAACTGACACAGGCTAGAGCAGAATACATAGTAAATAATACTAATGAATTATTAAATATTCTTCTTTAAAATATAGAATGAAGAAATTCCGTGAGATATGAATGAATACTGTAAAATAATAAGATCTATTATTAGCAAGAATTATCGAGATGGATAAAGAATGTAACATAGGTTACAGATTAAAAATAAATTAAGTAATATACTATTACTTAGACGGAAGCATTTTAACATAATAAGTGATTACCACTTAATTTCCATTATATAACGAAAAGTATTCTTAATTTTAAATTTCATTTGAATAACATTATATTACAACAATCAGGTTATAATAAATTCATAAGTTAAAAAAATTTTAAGTAGATTAAAGTAGAGGAGAAGATTAAATATGATAACTAAAGATTTAACAATAGGGGAAGTAATACGAATAAAAGAAGATGCACCACAAATTTTAATGAGCTTTGGAATGGGATGTGTTGGATGTCCATCTTCTCAAGCAGAGACAATTGAAGATGCAGCTAAGGTTCATGGACTAAATTTAGATGAATTAATAGAAGCATTAAATAAGTAATCCTTATTTTATTAGCAGCCAAACTTGATGATAGTTGAAATAACTGTCATCTTTTTTGCGTATAACAGATACTAAGGTGATGATATGTCTGGCAAAAATGAAACTGCTTTTAATGTTAATAAAGTATAGAAAACTCCAATTATTTTTATATGAATTGGAGTTTAGTTTTTGTAATATAAAAAGTTCCTCTATGGCAAATAAATCAAGCATTAAATCTGTACATAGAATTTTAGTTGGATATGGTGTAAGATTTTGAGTGGGTAGAAGACATTTTCTTAATATTATTCAAAAAGTATATATAGAGGATATCAAATACGGAACAGAATATTCCAAGAACAAGAACTAACTTATTTCCCTGAATAAAACCAAATAAAATAGTAGGTGCTAAAGTACCAATCCATTTATATATAGCAATAGTTAAATTTTGACCTTTTGTATCTATTCTATTAACAAGCATGTTAATAAATAATATAGACATTATAAGATTTTGAAGAGATGCTGAATATAGTCTACCTAAATCTCCAAATTCTACAATGAAATAGTATTGAATAAAAAAAGACATTAAAAATATAAGTGTAGTCCAAGGAATAAAGTATTTTTTACTTGTGTGTTTTGGAAAATGTTTTCTTCCATATCTTAAGTAAGTATAAACAATCACAATATCTAAAAGTAACCATATTAAGGTGATCCAAGTTTGAATACTGAAAAGATTATTTTTTAAACCAATGTAAGAATGAAGTGATTCCCAAGCAATATTAAGTGCTAATGCCACAAAGGGCATTCCGTAAGTTTTGTCTTTAAGACCTACAATAATTAATTGAATATAAACTATTATCCAACAGAGTCCGCTTAACAATAATAAAAAGAACACCATAAAATCCCCTCCAAATATTTTTTGCGTTACAATTGTAACCTTGTGTAAATATGGTATTAATATACAATATTCATATATAAAGAGAACTAGACTCATATTATTCCGTTGAGTGCGTTAAATTTTATTTAATGTTTGAAGATATACTTAATAATACAAGTTGTTTCTGTGGGAATATTTCTACTGTTAAAGCTACAATAGGATGTAAAGCTGCTATTGTATGCACTTCAGCTGGAAGTGAGGGACAAGCATTAGATCATTTTAAATATATATTGAATAAAAAAGGATTTGAAATATTTTTAACAGATATGGTGATTTATACTTATAATTGGACTCAAATCTTAAATCCACAAAGTAAGGAAATAGAAGAAAAGGTATTTAAAGAGGCTGATGTTCAAGCAAATAGTGAAATTCATAAGAAACTCAATCATCTAATTGTAGGAACAATGGCTTTTGAGTTTAGTAGTTTTGATGTTTCAGATAATTCTAGCTTAAAATTGATTGTGAATACACCACTTTCAGAAACAGATACTGAGATGAAAGTGAAATTGTTGCTAGAAAAATGAATTTAATTTGCAAATAAATAAAATAAATTGTGATATAATTGTAGATATAGAATAATTTTAAGTAAATGAAGAGGGGTAGAGTAAAATGATAAAGAAGTTAATAATATCATCATTAGTTGCCATATCAGTAATTGGAATATTACCAGTGGCAGCTTCAGCTAAATGGAAAGAAGATGAATATAGAAATCGTAGTTGGATAGAAAAGGGAGTAGTAGCTAAAGATTGGAAACAAATTAATGGTGAATGGTATAACTTTGGTAATAATGGAATAATGAGAACTGGATGGATGATGGATAATGGAAGTTGGTATTATCTATGGTCAAACGGAACAATGGCATCTAATAGTTGGTTAACTAATGGTGGATTTTGGTATTATTTTGATGCAAGTGGTAAAATGGTATCAGATTCAGTTGTTGTTGAAAATAGAAAGTATGATTTCAATGCGCCTGCAATTATAGTATCACAAGAATTAGCTATTAGTGCATCTAATACAAGTACTACGACTTCAAGTAATAAGTAAATGAGAGTGATGATGACATTCAATTTAAGATGTGATTTTCTATAACATTAAGGGGAAATATCCCTCAGATCATTATCCTTTAATGGCAGATATAAGAATAAAAAAATATAAACACACATAAATTAAAAATTTACTTATTCAGATAAATATATGAGATGAATTTATACATTTGTGATTATAACTTAATATTTAATTAGAAATAATGCAGACCTTGATATTTCGAAAAGTAGGAGTATCAAGGTCTTAAATACGTTAGTTAAATATAAAATCAAGCTTTTCTTGACACCTTATACTGATTTGAAAGTAGATTATAAGTTTGAGGATTTAGCCTAATAAAATGGTAGGAGTCTAAAAGTAGCAATGAAAAATAAAAAACTTCAAAAACATGAAAACATATAATATAATAGTAGATAATGTAAAAATATTTGATTTAAGGACATGCAGAAATAATATTATTCTATTATAAAAACAGAGGGGAATGATTGGTTGTCAAGATTAGGGAAATATGTATGTACTATATATATATGTTTAGCAATTGTTATAGGTGGATTTTCAGCTTATTTTAAAGTCATGTTAAGTGATTCAAATGAAACCAAAGGAAAACTAGTAAGTACTGCTCCTAATTATAAAAAACATGGACAAGTAATAAATATTGATTCTAACTTATGTATTAGGGAGGAACCTAATTTAGATAGTTATATAAGCTATTGTTTATATGAAGGAATGATATTTGATATATTAGAGAAAAATGATGGTTGGTATAAGATAAAATATGAAGATATCATAGGTTATGCGAAGGGCGATTATATTGAAGAATATGATGAAACTCCACTTAATCCAGTATATGATGAAATACAAAACAATTCAATATTAAAAAAATCTACACCTATTGAAGCAGAGTTAACTGCTTATTGTAATTGTGATATATGTTCAGAAGCATGGGGATCACAAACTTCAATGCAAACACATACTAGAGTAGGTGTTATTGCTGCGCCTAAAGATATACCACTCGGAAGTAAAATTTATATTCCGGAATTAAAAAGTTATATAGAAGATGGTATATTTAATGTTGAAGATAGAGGTGGAGCCGTTGTGGTAAAAAATGATGGAACATACATAATAGATATTTGGTTACCGACTCATGAACAAGTTGATGAATTTGGAAGAAAAAAGGCTATAGTTTATTTAATGGAATAATCATCCCTTGAAGTTTTCATAAGATTCAATTAAAATGATGGTAGGCATATTCAAAAAAATAACAAGTCAGTATGCTAGTATATTTGACTTGTTATTTTATTTCATATGCTTTAGTAAAAGAAAATAAGAAAAAATATTATTAATAATGGTCTTTTTTAGAATTAAGGGGGACAGAAATGTTATGCGTCAGTTAAAAGAACATGAAAAGATATTTTTTAGTGGAGGAGATATGAAGATATCACCAGGAGACGTGGAAGAAAAAATAGAAGAAATGAATGAGACATTGCTAATTTATCGTTCGGCTATAAAAGAAGTTAAAACTAAATTAGATATTTTAGATGATGAACTTAAAATAAGAAGAAAAAGAAATCCAATAGAATATATGAAGTCTAGGGTTAAAACACCAGGAAGCATTATGGACAAGCTTCAACGTAAAGAACTTGAAATGAGTATTGATTCTGCTAAAAAGAATTTAAATGATATAGCAGGTATACGAGTAATTTGTTCTTTTGTTGGTGACATATATGATATTGCTGAGATGCTTAAGAGACAAGATGATATTATATTAATTGAGGAAAAGGATTATATAAAGAATCCAAAACCTAATGGATATAGAAGTCTTCATTTAGTTGTAGAAGTTCCTATATTTTTTTCAGATCATGCAGAACCAGTTAGAGTAGAAGTGCAAATAAGAACAATAGCCATGGATTTTTGGGCAAGTCTTGAACATAAATTATATTATAAAACATCAGGAGAAAGTACGGTACATATTACAAATGATTTAAAAGAATGCGCAGATGTGATAGCATCAACAGATATTAGAATGCAAGATATACAAAGAGAAGTTGAAAAGTTAAGGTGAATAGTGAGGTGTATCAATGATTAAAGAATTAATATTAAAAAATAGATCATATAGAAGGTTTTATGAAGAAAAGCTTATTGAAATGAGTATTTTAAAAGAATTAGTGAATTTAGCAAGGTTATCACCTTCAGGCGGTAATATACAAGCATTAAGATATATTTTAGTAAATACAAAAGAGCAAAATAATAAAATAAATAAATATATATTTTGGGCAGGATACTATAAAGATTGGGATGGTCCTAAAGAAGGAGAAAAACCAAGTGCTTATATGGTAGTAGTTAAAGATACTACTCTTAAGACAAGTTTACCACAAGATGAAGGGATAGCAGTGCAAAGCATTTTGTTAGGGGCTGTTGAGAAGGGGCTTGGAGGATGTATTATTGCAAATGTAAATAAGAATAATTTGGCAGTAGCACTTAATTTAGATGAAAAATATGAAATTGCTTTGGTGCTAGCATTAGGATATCCGAAGGAAGAGGTAGTTATAGAAACTATTAATGAATATGGAGATATAAAATATTGGAGAGATGAAAATGAAGTTCATCATGTACCAAAAAGATCTTTAGAAGACTTAATTTTATAGTCCATTACATTAAAGATTTAATTACAATTATGAATAGTAATATAGTTTTCCAATACAAGAGAGAAGTATACATATAATAATAGCAATAATAAACAATTAAAATTTAATATAATAAAGTGATTTTGAACATACTATACTTGAGACTTTTTAGAAAAGGAGAGTATTATATATGGAAAGAGAACACTATATTGTTGATGGATTAGCTAATGAAAATATGAAGACGCAAGTTAAAAATGCACTTGAAAAAATTGATGGTGTAAGTAATGTTTGTGTAGATCTTGGGCGTGGAAGTGTTGAAGTGATGTATAATCAACCTGCCACTCCAGAAGAAATCAAAAGCTGTATAGAAAATACAGGACATAATGTCCAATAAAAAATAAAAAGTCAGTATGATTAAAGAGGAATGTAATTAAAGTACATTCCTTTTTAGTTTTTCAATAATGCACAAATAAAAGGAAATAATTATGATGCTATAATTTAATTTAATATGATATTATAGGTATAATTATAAATGATGCAAGGAGTGATATAATGCCACATATTATTGTAAAACTTTATCCCGGTAGAAGTGAAGAACAAAAGATGAATCTTGTAGAGAAAATTACAGCAGTAGTTTCTGAAAATTTAAATTTGAATGAAAGTAGTATATCAATTGCAATTGAGGAAGTTCCACGTGAAAATTGGGCAAAGGAAGTTTACAAAAAAGATATTATAGATAAGCACGAAAAATTGTATAAGGAACCAGGATATAGACCTAACGAAAATGAATTTGTGTAGGTGAATTATAAGGTGGAATGTTATAGATATCATTAATTAAGTCAATATAAATTGGAATTAAAAGAAAAAAATATAAATTATTGTTGAAGCAAGAATAAGTGATTGTATGGAAAAACGAATTTTTTGTTATGATAAGACTTTGGAGAAGATTGCCAAAATTAAATGAAAGCATAAAAAGAACGTAACTAAAAAAAGACTATTTCAGAGTGTTTATAATTTTAAAACACTCTGAAATAGTCTTTTTTAGCTTATAGTTATTGTCCTATAAGTTTATCATTTTCAAAGATATGTCCTGTTAACCAATCATTTAGAAGTTGTAGTATGCTAATTATATATTCATCTTGATTTTGATCAATCTTTTTAAAATCTACATCTTTAATTCTTTTTATAAATGCATCATGCTCAACTTTTTGAGTGAACATTCTTTTATAACTAATACTTTTCATATATTCTTCTTCTGCGTTAAAATGAAATATAGTATAGTTTTGAAGTTCTTCTATTAGTGCCACTATTTTATCATATTTATCAAGTGTAAGATCATTTTTTAATAAATTATAAGTTTTATCAGCTATTTCGAAAAGAACTTTATGTTGTTCATCAATAAAATCTATACCCGTTTTATATTCTTCTTTAAATTCATACATTGAATATTACCCTCTTTCGCTAAAATATATTATAATTATTATACAACTAATTTTTAAAGTTGGCTACAGAATATGAATAGTTTTTGTTAAATAATAATATTTATTGAACAAATAGATAAATATATTTATAAATCAAGATAAGGGGAGAATATAAAATATGAATATAATTCAAAACATAGATAATAGTATTTTACAATTTATACAAATAAATATGCGAAGTTCTATTATGGATAAAGTAATGCCTTTAATAACTAATCTGGGGAATGGAGCAATGATATGGATGTTAATTGGTATTATATTTTTGATAAACAAGAAATATAGAAGATATGGACTTATGATTATAGGTTCATTAATTTTATGTTTTATTGTAGGAAATTTAAGTTTAAAGCCTTTAGTTGCAAGAGTCCGCCCTTTTAATGCGATGCCTATATTAGATGGACTTCTTATAAAACCACCAACAGATTTTTCATTTCCATCAGGACATGCAATGTGTTCATTTGCATCTGGAGTTGTGATATTTTATATGAATAAAAGGATTGGGATTTGTGCATTGACTTTAAGTTTTCTTATTGGATTTTCAAGATTATATTTATATGTACATTATCCATCAGATGTTTTTTTGGGAATGCTAATTGGAATTTTGATTGGAATTGTAACTATAATTATATTTAATAATATAGAGAATCGAAAAGTAGAAAATTCAAAAAAATAAAGGGATTGTAACTCTTTTTGTAGAAGTATACTTTCTGTGGAGAAGATAATCATAAAGTGAAAATTAGCTTCAGAGGAAGTTTTATCTTCCATAGAAGGTTATTTGAACTTATACATTTGAGGGTATAGAAATTAAATATGACTGTAGGGGATGTTATTATGGGTTGGAATTGTGCAGTATGGCACAGTAATAGTGTTAAAAATAAAGAAGATGCAGAAAAATTATATGAGAAGCTATGTAAAGATGATACTTCATTAATTGGACCAACACAAAGAATACAAGATTTTTATGAAGAATTAACAGCAAAACATCCAGAAGTTGACGATCTGAGTGAAGATGAGATTAATAATTTAGATTTATGTCCATGGAAAAATACTTTTGATAAATCAGAGGGGCATATTATTATGTCCTGTGTATTTAGTAGAGCTGAGTATATAAATGTTTTAATACAAGACCTAGCTAGAAAATATGAATTATCTTTTTATGATCCTCAGAATATAACTTTTATCTTATAATTTCGTAAGAAAAAAATTATATTGACCTTGATATTGGTGGAAGAATATGGTATTATAGAAAAGTGGTTTTAAATCATATATTTATAAAATATTGGGTATGAGAGAAGAAGTTT
>Ga0302165_10000473_pt1 | contig 14551 bp, 14 predicted proteins | sample I_Fen_E3_2_FD_193499 | JGI IMG/M metagenome (GOLD analysis project Ga0302165, IMG submission 193499) | Peat permafrost microbial communities from Stordalen Mire near Abisko, Sweden - I_Fen_E3_2 | ecosystem: Environmental > Terrestrial > Soil > Wetlands > Permafrost | place: Sweden: Abisko...
TATATGACAATAACATTATATACTAAGCTATTAAAGGAGAGTATGATGAAAAAGACATATAAGACTGCAATAATAGTATCAACCTTAATATTTTTGACAACAGTAACAAGTAGTGGTGTAAAAGCATTCGCAGAACCTAGTGAACTATCATTAGAACAAATTGTTCAAAATATACAGGACTGTGATAGCAAAATTGAATATAATATGGACAAGGTAAACAAATATAAAGAGCAAATTTTAGAAAAAGAAAATTCTATAAAAGATAAGCAAAATCAGTTAATATTAGCAGAAAAAAATGTTGAAGAAAAAGATAAGCAATTATCAGAGCGATTAAAGGGAATACAATTGAACGGAGGTTTTGAAACCACACCCATGAAATATTTAGACGTGGTACTTTCTTCAGGTGATTTTCTTGGTGTAATAAAAAAGTCATATATAATTTCGCAAATATGTACAAGTGATAAAAATCTTATTTTAGAAGCAAAAGAATCCAAACAAGAACTTACAGAAGTGAAAGAGAATATAGAAAAAGAGAGCAAAGAAATTCAAGAAAATAAAGATGTTGTTGAAAAAGAAATTAAGGAATTAGAAGATGAGAAGGAAAAACTTTTAAAGTATATACAAGAAAATATCGGATTATTGAGCAGTGGCAAAGATATTATTGTTCCAGTAACATTACCGTCTGATATTTCAGATAAAATTAAGGCATTAATAGAAGAAGCTGAAAAATATTTAAATATTCCTTATGTATGGGGAGGAGAGTCTCCAGAAGGGTTTGATTGTTCTGGACTTATGCAATATGTATTTAACTCACAAGGGATTGATATACCGAGAATATCAGAAGATCAACAAAGGGTGGCAACTACTATTACTATGTTTGAAATTAAACCTGGAGATTTGGTATTTAATAAAGTTTCTGATTCAACACATGTAGGAATGTATATTGGTAATGATATGTATATCCAAGCATCTCATACTGGTGATGTAATTAAAATTTCTCGGCTTTCAAATTCAAATATGAAGTACGCCGGAAGAGTGTTGAATTAAGCTCTTAGGGAGTTTATATAACTTTTGTAAAAAAAATGAACATGTGATAATTAAAAATAGCGTTATTTACATTTATAAAAAGGATATTTTATTGTTAAGGCTATAAAAACAAAAGGAGATATATATGAAAAGAGCAAAGCGTAATATAAAAAGTAAGAAAAATAAAAGAACTATCTTTATAATATTAACTAAATTAATATTATGCACAGCTGTAATAAGCACTGCTTTTATAATTAGTATTAATCCAAAAGCGAAGCCTTCTTCAAATGTAACATTTAATCAAGAAAATGCCCCAAAAGAAACTTCTGAAAAAGTTGCAGAGAAAGAGGCGGATCCGTTTGAGGGAAGTAATGTAATAAATGATAATAGAGGAGTACCAGTACTTTGCTATCATTCTATAAACTCAGATTCTTTAAAGAAAAATTCAATTAGTATGCCTAAAGAAAAATTTAGAGAACAACTTAAAACTATTAAAGATTCTGGATATATAACATTAACAATGGCTCAACTCAATGATTATCTTTTTAAAAACAAGCCTATTCCAGAAAAAAGTGTAGTTATAACTTTTGATGATGGATATAGTGATAACTATACTAATGCATTTCCGATTTTAAAGGAATTCAATATGAAAGCAACAATTTTTGTTATATCAAGTTATTTAACTAGAGATTCATATTTGACATCTGAAGAAATAAAAGAAATGAGTGACTATGGAATTGATATAGAATCTCATACAGTTTCTCATGTTAAGCTTTCTACTTTGTCCTATAAAGATCAACTTAAAGAACTTAAAAATTCTAAAGAAACAATAGAAAATATAACTGATAAGCCTGTTATTTCAATTGCTTATCCAGAAGGAAAGTTTAATAAGGATACTAAAAAAGCAACCTTGGAGGCAGGATATTCTATGGGATTTACTATTGACAGAGGTTATGCTGATAGAAATGATAATCCTGCACAGTTAAATAGAATATGTGTAGATTATACCTATAAACCCAACAATATTATAAATGTATTGAAAAATTTAAAGAAGTAACTAGACTTGTACACTAAATAGGAAAGTATTAAGCTGCTAGTCTTAATTTGGAAAATAGTTGAATTTAAACTTATCCCGTTATCGGCATAGGTATGTGCAAAAATGATGATTCCAATTATGATGAATACAGTATTATTAGTAACACCACTAGAAAAACATGGGTCAACTATGGGAATATGTGGTTGTGCAATTTCACTAGGACCAACAGTTTCAGGAAGTATTCTACATTTATTTTAGCTTTATTTTCCATTAGGATGGTTTCTTTTGTAACTTGACCCACGCAATAACAGGCGTTTCTAGAACTATATCATCTATATATTTAGTGCTAAACTTTTCGATTTCGTCTTTACTAGGTATTATTTTATTAACAAACTTTATCATATAGTTACTAAAAGGTAATAACAATATTATATTTTTTATATAAGGATAGTGAGTAAATAAATATAAATATTTCTTTTACACATACTATATATGTTACAATTAACAATTGAAGAACAAATTTCTATGAGGTTTTATCTATAATTGGAAAGTATAAACTATATGTATTACAATTTAGATTTGAGGCCTATGTAAGAAAATAATTAATTTGGAGGAAGAAATGGATACAAAAGAGAATTTTTTAATTGATATGAAAAGTGGAGAAACTACAAAAATATCATTAATGGTAATGAAAATAATATTTAAGGATTCTGATAAAGTTGTATGTATATTAGCAGATAAAAGTGGAGAAATAAAGGCTAATATACCAAACAAAAACGGTGATATTAAAGAAGGAAGAGTCATAGACATTGAAGGGATTAAAGATGGCAAGCTGGATGTAAAAAAATATGAATTTATTTCAGATTATGATGTTTCAGATTATCTGCCAACATTAAATAGACCAATTGAAGAGATTATGGAGGAAATTGAATTATATACAGATAAATATATAATTTCAAGGGAAGGTAAAGCTTTAAATGATTATTTCTTTAAAAATGAAGAATTCTTAGATAAATTTAAAAGGGGTATAGGTGGTGTATCAATGCATCATAACTATATAGGAGGACTTGCAGAGCATACTTTAAATGTTATGTATTTAACTATAATGCTTTGTGAAAGGTATGATTGCAGAAGAACAGAAATGGCAGTGCTTGGTGCAAAACTTCATGACATTGGTAAGATTTATGAATTATATTACGATGGTCCATTTAAATATACTCTTAGAGGTGAGATGGAAGGGCATATTGTTATTGGAGCAGAGTTAATAGATAATGCTATTAGAGAAAATCCTTCATTTTATAGTGAAGATTTTGCTATGAGAATAAAGGGATGCATTATTCAACATCATGGAAAGCTTGAATATGGTTCTCCAAGAGAAATGAAAATGGAAGAATCATTTATAGTAAATTATGCTGATTCTATAGATGCGACTATGAATAAGATTTCTCAAATAAAGGATAAAACAGAATCTGGCAATTGGTCAGACTATGATAGAAGAATTGATACTAAATTATATTTATAAAATTTCAATGCAAAATATACAGTATGCCCATTAGGATACCTTATGGGCAATACAAAATTAAGGTTGAAATCCTTGAAGGATTTCTAAAAATAGCATTTTAAATAAATGATATAGTTAAAAGTGAACTTAATAGAAGTGAGGAATATATGAATATTTTAATTATGGAAGTCACACTAAGAGCAGCATGGGTACAGTCATTAAAGGAAAAAAGAATGATTGTGAAAAGTATAGTTCAAAAACTAAAAAATAAGTTTAATATATCAGTAGCAGAAATAGAGAATCAAGATATTCATAAGACAATAGTTATAGGAATTGCAGGAATATGTGCAAATTCATCACAAGTAGATTCTACAATGGAGCATATTATAACTTTTATAGAATGTAATACAGAGGCAGAAATAATTGATATTCAAAAAGAAGATATCAATTATTGAAAACCATTGACAAAGTTATATATATAAATTACACTATGAGTATATTTGATATACTCATAGTGTAATTTGCGTGGGAGGAGACAATAAAATGGAAAAATTAAATCCTAAAGATAAAAGAAGAAATACTAATAAGATGGATATTATAGATGCTGCAGAAAGATTATTTTTTAGCAAAGGCTATAACAATTCTACAATGGATGAAGTGGCTAAAGAAGCTGGATTTACTAAACGAACACTTTATAGTTATTTTAGCAGTAAAGAAGAGCTATATGAAAAGATTAAGGAACGAGGATATTTAATTTTAAATAAATTATTTTTAGAAGCATTAGAGAAAGAAAAAAATTCATCGGAAATCTTAAAAATAAAGGCAATGGGGTATTCATTTTTAAAATTTGAAAGAGATTATAGTGGTTATTTTAAATCTATTTTCGAGAGTGAAGGCTATATGGTAGAATGCGAATTATTAGAAGAAACAACTTTGGACATGCTTCAAAAATGCATAAGAGAGGGGGTAAAGAAAGGAGAGATTACAAACAAAATAGATTATGTGAGTATTTCTTTAATACTTTGGTCAGTACTTATGGGTTTTGTTAACACATTTTCAAGAAAAGAAGAATATATAAAAGGTTATTTCAAAAAAGATATTAGAGAAGTAACAGAAAATGGATTTGATTTTATTTTGAACTCAATAAAAAAAGATGGGAATTGAATTATTATTTTTGAAATTTTATAAAGAAGTAAAGATATGTTAAAAAGGTGGGGATATTAATGAAAAAATATATTATTATAAGTATAATTGCAGTAGTTGTAGTTATTTGTGCATTTGCAATAAATTACTTGAAGGGCATAAGTGATTATAAACAAAAAGTGAATAATATAGTCATAAAAAATGTTGATTTAAATAACAAGGAAGATGGTAAATATATTGGAGAATTTGATGCTAATGTAATTTATGCAAAAGTAGAGGTAGAGGTGAAAAATAAAAAGATAAGTAACATAAATATAATTAAACATAAAAATGACAGAGGAGCACCAGCAGAGGTGATTACTCAAAACGTAGTAAATGCACAAAGTTTAGAGGTTGATGTTATTTCAGGAGCAACAAACAGCAGTAAAGTTATTCTAAAAGCTATAGAAAATGCTCTAAGTAAAGATAAAATATGAGTACTTATGAAAGTAAATTGTTTGCTATGGGAATCATAATTAGCTAAGAATTTTTAAGGTATAAATTACACTTATACCTACTATTATATTAAATATTAATTATACTTAAGCATGTATACAATTCTAGAAATAAAGGGTACTCTTTTGTGGAACCTTATTCTCTAGCAACGGTCACAACAGAGTACCCTTTATTTCGGTCGGATATACGCCTAAGTATAATGTATCTACAAAGGTCTTCCATTCATTTTTCTATTATCATAAGTAAATACATAGTTAAAGCCTATATCCTTTAACATATCATATGCATAACTTATTTTTTCACCAACTCTATTACTAGTATGAGCATCAGAACCTACAGTTAAAATTTCGCCTTTTAAATCTTTATACATATGTAATATTTCTAATTTGGGGAAAAGTAAATTATTAGATAAGCCAGAAGTATTCACTTCAATTCCTTTTCCTCTAGAAATTATAATTTTCAAAATGTCATATATGTAATCCTTATAATCCTCAAAATTATATACTCCACCAGCTTCAAAAGCATAACGCTGAACAATATCAAGATGTCCAAGTACATCAAAATCACCCATTTGTACAAAATCTAGTATTTCCTTAAAGTAAGTTTTATAGGTATATGTAACACCATTTTCAGCAATATTTGTTCTAAAGCCTTTTCCATTAAGATTATGTATTGAGCCTATTATAAAGTCTAAATTATGTTCTTTAAAATATTTATCAAAATCGTCTTTATAAAGATGATATTCTCCAATTTCTAGTCCCTTTTTTATATTGATTTTTCCAGAATATTTACTGGAAAGCCTTTGTATTTCATTTTCATAATCTTTAAAATCAAAGAAATTATAACTGCTATCTTTAGGATCAAAGCTAATATGTTCTGTTAAGCATATTTCATTTAATTCCATAGAAATAGCTTTGAGTATAATTTGTTCAATGGTTTGATTCCCATCGAAAGAATATTTTGAATGTATGTGGTAATCACTTAAGTATCTCATTTATATTTATCATCTCCATTAATTATACTTATTGCGCTGTCATAAAATAAAATTATAAGAAGTACAATAGTATATAATATCTAATTAGTAGCAGGTATATTTAAAAAATAGATTAGCCTATGTACAGGCTAATCTATTTTTTAAATATGATTTATTACACTTGTTCAGCCATGTAATAAAGTAATTTTTCAGTAGCTTCCCAGCCTAGACATGGGTCAGTGATTGATTTGCCATAAATATGGTCATCAACTTTTTGAGTTCCTTCTTCTATGTAACTTTCAATCATGACACCCTTAACTAACTTTTTAATATCATTATTATATTCTCTACTACGAAGTACTTCTTTTACTATACGAGGTTGCTCTGCAAATTTCTTCATAGAATTAGCATGATTTGCATCAACAATTACTGCTGGATGTGGAAAATTAGTTTCACCATAAGCTTCAGCAACTCTTACTAAATCTTCATAATGATAATTAGGGATATTGTTACCATGTTTATTAACTGATCCACGCATAATTGCATGTGCTAATGGATTACCAGTTGTATTAACTTCATGATGTCTAAACATAAAGTTATGTTTTGCATGTGCTGCTTGAATTGAATTAAACATTACTGATATATCACCACTTGTTGGATTTTTCATACCAACAGGGACATCAATTCCACTAGCTGTAAGTCTATGTTGTTGATTTTCAACACTTCTTGCCCCAACAGCTACATAAGATAATAAATCATCGCAATACATGTAGTTTGAAGGATAAAGCATTTCATCAGCTGGAGTAAGATGAGATTCTTCTATTGAACGAATAAACATCTTTCTAATAGCGATTAATCCCTCAAGGATATTAGGTGATTTTTCAGGATCTGGTTGATGAAACATTCCTTTATATCCTTCACCTGTAGTTCTAGGCTTATTTGTATAAATTCTAGGAACGATAAAAAGTTTATCCTTAACCTGTTCATTTACTTTTGCTAGTCTACTAACATAATCACAAACTGAATTTTCGTCATCTGCTGAGCAAGGTCCTATAATAACAATAAATTTATCGCTATTTCCAGCAAATATTTCTTTCATTTCAGCATCTCTTTCAGCCTTAATCTTTTGTAGATTATCTGCTAAAGGAGTGATTTTTTTTATCTCATCTGGAGATGGTATTTTTCGTACGTTTATAAAACTCATTATAAAAGCCCCCTTGATATGTAATATAGATACTTAAATATGAAAATCTAACTTAAATGTATACAATTTAGTGAATAGTGTAGTACTATTGGACAATTAAGTCTTAAATTGTATACATAATTTAAGAATAAGAGTAATCAAAACTTGAGTATATATATAAATATATAATTAATGTAAAAGCTAGTCAAGTTTTAATAAAATTAAAAAGCTAGATTAAAATATAACCTATAAGATAGACACTTAATAAAAGTCTACCTTGCAGGTTATATTTTAGAGTAAACTGAATTTACGGTATTTTTTTAGTAATTAATCTATTTTTAATAATAATATTTAGACAATAGAAAATATAATTGCTATAATTTAATAAATCGCAATAAGTAGTGGATTAACTTTCTAATATAAAATTTGGATAGGAATATTAAAATTTTATATTAAGTTAAAATCATTAATTAAATTTAAATTATTATATATGAAAAGGGGAATAACAATGGCATTAAATTTAAGAGGAAGAAGTTTTTTAAAATTATTAGATTTTACACCAGAGGAAATTAGATATTTATTAGATTTATCTAAGGAATTGAAAACATTAAAAAGAACTGGAGTCCCTCACGATAGATTAAGAGGTAAGAATATAGTTTTACTATTTGAAAAGACATCAACAAGAACAAGATGTTCTTTTGAAGTAGCTGGAAGTGATTTAGGTCTTGGAGTTACATATTTAGACGCAGCAGGCTCTCAAATGGGTAAAAAGGAAAGTGTTGCTGATACGGCAAGAGTTCTTGGAAGAATGTATGATGGTATAGAATACAGAGGGTTTAGCCAAGAAATAGTTGAAGAATTAGCTAAATATGCAGGAGTTCCAGTTTGGAATGGATTAACTGATGAATTCCATCCAACTCAAATGATTGCAGATCTTTTAACTATAGAAGAGAAGTTTGGAAGATTAAAAGGCATTAACTTTGTTTACATGGGTGATGCAAGAAATAATATGGGAAATTCATTAATGGTAGCTTGTGCAAAAATGGGACTTAATTTTACAGCTTGTGCACCTTGTGAATTATTCCCAGCTGAAGAATTAGTAGCGGAGTGCAAGGGAATTGCAAAAGTAAGTGGTGCTACTATTACATTAACAGAAGATGTTAAAGAAGGAACTAAAAATGCAGATGTAATTTACACAGATGTTTGGGTTTCTATGGGAGAACCAGATGAGGTTTGGGAAAGTAGGTTAAAGCTATTGCTTCCATATCAAGTAAATAAAGCAGTTATGGATAATGCAAATAATGAGGCAATCTTCATGCATTGTTTACCAGCTTATCATGATTTAAAAACAAAGGTGGGAAAAGATGTTGGAGAAAAATTTGGATTAACTGAAATAGAAGTTACAGATGAAGTATTCGAAGGAAAACAATCAGTAGTATTTGATGAAGCCGAAAATAGAATGCATTCTATTAAAGCAATAATCTTAGCAACTATCGGAATATAATAGTTAGTGTATTTATAAAAAACTACGCATACTTACTTGTTATTTTTTTAATATACATTAAATGGTTATACTATAAACTCAGTTAAACATTATAAGTCCAATAATTGTCCTAGATTACCAAGTGTTGGGATTTTTATGTTATTAGAATTATAGTTTATTAAGAAGTATAAAAATCATTATATATCACATAATAAAATATAAGGAATTATAACGAAGTAGTTGTAAAATAAATTTTATGCACATGGCATCTTTCGAAAACAGTTATATTTAGGTAAAGTATTATTAGGTGATTATATGACAAAACGAGTTAACTATAGGGAAGTGGGAGAAAGAATTAGGATAGAACGAGAAAAAATTCAAATATCAAGGGAAAAATTTGCGGAAATTTTAGAATTATCACCTTTTTTTATAGGTCAAATTGAAAGAGGCGAAAGAAAAATGAGCATAAGTACGTTGATAAACGTTTCAGAATGCTTATGTATATCAATAGATTATTTGATATTTGGAGAGGTTTACAAGGTTGAAGAAAGTAGTGGGTTACAATATTTAATTAGCAACTGTTCATCAAGACAAATCAAAGCAATTGAAGAAATTACAAAAACAATTTTACCGTATATTACAAAATAATAAAAATTTAATAAAGAATATGCTATAAGTCAATGTTAATAATAGGCTAGTAGCATATTCTTTATTTTACATTTTTTATATATAGTTTAGATATTGTGGAAAAATGTTTAATTTTAAACAATAATGATTTATACGGGGTAACAAGTCTTGAATATATTTAGAGGTGGATATTTATGAATAGACAAATAAATAAGAACATAGAGAAAGAGGAAATTGAAAGGAATATTGATAAATTAAGAGATGTCTTAAATGAAAGCTGTGCAACTATTCAAGAAACAAAAGAATTAAAAAAAAGACTGACTTTAAGTAGGCAAATGGATGAACTTATTGTTCAATATATGAAGATAAATAATGAATAAAGAGTTAATATTTTAAAGTTGTAAAATACATTTTTTAGTAGCATTAAATTTATAGGGAAAAATAATGGTTTAGATAAGATATATTGTAAATAAATCGATTTTGTGCATGTAGTTAGGTGAGTACATTATAAATAGATATCCATCAAAGAACATGGAGAAATTGCATACAAAATAGTTAAAACTAGACTAGTTACAAAATTAAGTAACTAGTCTATTTCAGTTTGTTTTTTACAACAATTGTCATATAGTACTATTATTCTACATTATATTAGTACATCCCTTCTTTTAATAAAATTAAAATGGGAAAAAAGTTGAAAGGTTATGGGACTGATGATAAAATATATAATTAATATGGTTAATATGATTAATTTTTATGAATTGTAATGTAAACGTTGATGTTAGTTAGATTACATTTGAAATTTAAAAAAATTATTAAAATACATTTTTATTAAAATATGAAACTCAATGTTTAAGGAGAGATAGATATGAAGCTTACTTTTAGAACGAAATTATTTTTATATTTTGCAGCAATTATATTAGTTACATCTATTCCAATAGCATTGGTGACCTATAACTATATGTATAATTCACTAAAAAATGAGTTATATTCAAATACAAAAGGTCAAATGGTGCAGATAGACAATACCATTTCTAACACTATTAAACAATTAAAGGAAGATACTAGTTTTTTATCAACTTCTGCTGATATAAAAAAAGCCGATCAATCAATATCAGCTTTATTTAACATACCAGACATTGAGTTAAATAAAAAATATTCAAAACAAATTCCAGGCATAGAAAGCACTATTTATAATCACCTTGAGAATTATGGAACAACTCACCCACAAACAACGTATGTATACATTGGAACTAAATGGGGAGGTTATATTCAGTGGCCAGATGGATTAGGTGCAAGTAAATTTGATCCTAGGGAAAGACCATGGTATGCGCCAGCTTTAGAGAATCCAGATAACGTAGCAATTTCAGAACCATACACTTCTGCAATTGATAATAGTAACAACGTAATTATAAGTGCTTCTACTACTATAAAAGATGAATCAGAAAACATTGTAGGAGTAATGGGGATTGATGTAAGTTTAGAAAAATTATCAGAGATGATAAAGAATATTAAAATTGGTGATACTGGTTATATTTTTCTTTTCTTAAAAGATGGTACAATATTAGCTCATCCAAATACTGATTTGAACTTTGAAAATATTTCAAAGCTAAATGGGTTAGGTGATACATCTAAACAAACAGAAGACTCCTTTGAAAATTACAATAAGTTTATAGCAGAAGATAATGGTAACTTTGAAACTGTCATAAATGGAGACTCTGTGCTAGTTAATGTTTACACGTCTCCTTATACAGGCTGGAAAATGGCTTCAGTTATAGAAAAAAATGAACTGATAAGCAAAGCAAATCAAATTGGTTATTTAATAAGTAGTATAACTCTTTGTGTAATACTACTTGTAATAGGCATTACCATTATTATTACAAAAAGATTAACCAAACCGATTACTGAGTTGATGCCTTTAATAAATGCTGCTGGAAATGGAAACCTTGACGTTCAGTCTAATATTAATACTAATGACGAATTTGGAGAATTAGGAAAGTCATTTAACTTAATGATTGGCAATTTAAGAGCAAACTACGATGAATTAACAGCCGTATACGAAGAATTATTAGCAACAGAAGAAGAAATTCAAGCACAATATGATGAACTACAATGTAGTGAGGACGCTTTAAAAAATAGCGATGAAAGGTATAAAATTGCATTAGATGGTTCTAATGATTCAATTTGGGAGTGGGATTTAGTTACAGGGAAATTTTTTGCTTCTGAAAAATTATATGATATTACAGGTTATAAATTAGATAAAAATATTGAATTTATTAAATGGATCACGGAATTATGCCATCCAGATGACCTAGATATGGTGAAAAAAGATTTTGAAAATCATATTAATAATATAACTTCAATTTATAAATCTGAATTTAGATTTAAAATTAGTGACAGCTCTTATGTGTGGATATTATGTCGAGGTAAAGCTTTAAGAAATTCAGAAAATAAAGTGATAAAAATGGCAGGTTCAATTACAGATATTTCAGAGAGAAAAATTGCACAAGATAAAATAAAATTTATGGCTTATTATGATTCTCTTACTAAACTTCCAAATAGAACTTCTTTCATGGATAGACTAAATGAGCAATTAGAATTGATCAATAGCAAAAATGTAGAAGGAGCTGTATTTTTTATAGATTTAGATAATTTTAAAAATATAAACGATACAATGGGTCATGATTATGGTGATAAACTTCTTATATACGTGACAAAACAATTTGAGAGTTTAATAGATGAAAAAGATATTATATGTAGATTAGGTGGAGATGAATTTATACTACTTCATCCTTATGCGAAAGAATCTGAAGTAGAATCTTATGCAAAAAAAATAATATCTTTATTTAGTAAAACTTTTATAGTTGATAATAAACAAATGTATATTACAGCAAGTATAGGAGTGGCTTTGTATCCAAGGGATGGAACTGATACAAGTACTATTTTAAAAAATGCAGATTCAGCAATGTATAAAGCAAAAGAATTGGGTAAGAATAGATTTGTTCTCTTTGATCCAGAAATGTACTTGAAGCTAAAGAGAAAAACTTGCATAGAAAGAATCCTTAGAACAGCAATTGAAAATAATGAGCTAAGTATTAATTATCAGCCACAATATGATGCGCAAAATAACGAAATATTCGGATTTGAAGCTTTGCTTAGACTAAATAGTAAAGAATTAGGGTTCATATCTCCGTTAGAATTCATTCCTGTAGCTGAACAATGTGGATATATAACTAAGTTAAGTTTATGGGTACTTAATGAGTCTTGCAAACAAAGTGTAAAATGGCTTGATGCAGGTTATAAATTTAAAAGTATAAGTATTAATATTTCTTCAGTTGACTTGCAACAAGCAGATTTTTTAGAAAATATTAAAGATATTTTTAAAAATACATGTATTAACCCAAAGATTGTTGAACTTGAAATTACTGAAACAGTCCTTATGCAGTCACTTGATTCTAGTATAAATATATTAAAAAAATTAATGGACATGGGTATTAGAATTGCACTTGATGACTTTGGTACTGGGTATTCTTCCCTAAGCTATCTTAGAAAAATCCCAATAAGCACTTTAAAAATTGATAAGTCCTTTATAGATAATATTACTTCAAATAAAAAGGAAGAATCAATTATTAACAATATTATTCAAATGGCACATAGCTTGGATTTAAAAGTTGTAGCTGAAGGTGTGGAAATAAAAGATCAACTTTCAATTCTTAAAGAAAGAAATTGTAACTATATTCAGGGATATTACTTTAGCAAACCACTTCCTGCTAGTGAAATTGAAAAATTATTTAAAGAAGAATAGCAAAAGCATTATGAATTTAATTGCATACACATGCGTACCCGTACAATTGCTACATATTTTTTGCAGTGATATAATAGCCATAGTATTTTCATTTAAAACAAAAATTACAAGGGGGGCTATTATATGGAAAATAAAAATTCAAAAATTGTGAAATTAATGCAGACTGGATTGCTTGCAGCATTATGTTTTGTATCATTTACTTTTCTCCAAATTAAAATTCCAGTACCAGGGGGAGATGCAACATCATTGCATGTGGGAAATGCTTTTTGCGTATTGGCTGCGTTACTTCTTGGTGGATGGTATGGAGGATTTGCTGGGGCTATAGGTATGACAATATCAGATGTACTTGATCCTGTATATATTTTAGGAGCACCAAAAACTTTTGTATTGAAATTATGTATTGGTTTAATAACAGGACTAATTGCTCATAAATATGCTAAAATAGGGGAAAGTAATGACAAGAAATATATATTTAAATGGAGTATTATTGCTGCCATTTGTGGACTAGCTTTTAATGTTATTTTTGATCCTATTGTTGGATATTTTTATAACCAATATATTCTTGGACAACCTCAACAAATGGCAGCTGTATTAGCAAAGCTAAATGCAGTTACTACTTTTATTAATGCAGTAGTATCTGTAATATTAGTAGGTTTTATATATAATGCTATAAGACCAATTTTATCAAAATCAGGCATGTTGTTGCCTGTGGGAAAACTAAAGAATAATTAATAATTTTAAAAAAATGTATAAAGTGATTCTTAGCTTCAGGTGAGTTTCATTAATAGAAATATGAAAGTACAAAGCCATCAAAATCTTAATTATTGATTTTGATGGCTATTTTCACACAAAATTATATACGGTCTATCTTTAATTATTCTCATTAAATAATACATCTTCATATTCTTTATTCTTGATAAATTCTTTATTTGCAAAGGAACATTGAGGTATTATTTTTTTGTTTTCTTGTCTTGCAAAGGCAACTACTTTTTTTATTAATTGTTTACCAACGTTTTGTCCACGTAACTCATTTGATACAAATGTATGATTGATTATAATAGTATCTTCGTTAGCGTGTACATAAGTTACCTCTGCTTTGGAACTTTCTAAAGTATCACCTAAATAAAATTTGTTGATACCTTCTTTAATTTCAATTATAATAATCACTCCTTGTATAAAGTAATAATACTTTAATTAAATTAACATGTGCCCTATTAGAATAATAATATTTAAATCCATAGATATGTTTAAATTTTAATTATTTAGCAAAATGGGTGACAGT
>Ga0302165_10000475_pt1 | contig 14533 bp, 13 predicted proteins | sample I_Fen_E3_2_FD_193499 | JGI IMG/M metagenome (GOLD analysis project Ga0302165, IMG submission 193499) | Peat permafrost microbial communities from Stordalen Mire near Abisko, Sweden - I_Fen_E3_2 | ecosystem: Environmental > Terrestrial > Soil > Wetlands > Permafrost | place: Sweden: Abisko...
TGGCGTTGAAGCTGCTAAGATTGTTAAGGAAAAATATAAAGACATAAAGGTGATAATATTAACTACCTTTAATGAAGATGAATATATATTTGAAGGAATTAAAAATGGCGTTGATGGATACATCTTAAAAGATGCAGGATCTGACTATATAATCAAAGCTATAAAAACAGCCTATAATGGAAATATGCTTCTTGATCCTGAAGTAACAGCAAAAATAGTCAGAGCCTATAATTCAATTGCTAATGACAAGCAAACTATAAGTCAGCTCAATGAATATAAAAAGAAATTAGAAATGCTTACACAAAGAGAGGTTGATGTTGCAAGACTCGTAGCTCAAGGTAAAAGTAATAAGGATATTTGTCATATCCTATTTCTAACAGAAGGTACAGTAAAGAACTATTTAACAAAAATATTTGAGAAGTTAGAGTTAACCAGTAGAACTGAATTAGCACTATTTATTAATCAGGCAGAGCTGTCAAAATAACAAAGTGTTTGAATTCAATTGCCTAATTAAAGCAATAATCCCATAGTTCTATCATTAGTTGTTTGATAAGACTATGGGATTTTAACTTTTACTTACATATTATTTTAATAAATATTTCTTTAATCCATCAATCATCATTTTATGTGCTTTCTTACTTTCTGGTAATTCATAATCTGTAATTGTAAAACCATGCCTTACTCCATAAAATCGTTTTGCAGTTGTTTCAACTCCTGCTTTTACTAGTTTTTGAACATAATCTTCTGCTTCATCTCTAAGAGAATCTATTTCACAAATAATAACTATTGCTGGTGGTAAATTTTTAAGTTCTTCATTAGTTGCAAATATTGGCGAGCAATATGGATTTTTAGCATACTCTTCGTCTCTATAACACTTATCAAACATTGCTGCTATTTCAGGTGGAATTGCACCTTCTATATAAAATTTTTCTGTTGGTGATGTTGCTAAATCAAGTGGTGGATAATTAAGTATTTGGCACTTAAATGAAAACTTATTTTTTTCTTTACCATCATACATACTACTGTTGAAATATTAGAATCAGCACTCTGTCCACCAATAGCCATATTGTTAGGATCAATTGCAAATTCATCACTATGTGAATTCACGTATTTTACAACATCAACACAGTGCTAAAACATAGCTATTTTTTTAAAAATCATTTATAATATATTTGAATTATTTATACAAGAAAGTGAGGTGTTAAAATAGGAAGATACATTTTAAGTTTTGTTTATTAAGCGAAATTATAAGTATCTATCCTATTGATTGAATGAATAAATTAGGTATATGTGGTTGGCTATCCAAAGATGGAACATTTAACGAATGTGGTGAATCTAAACACAATCTTTTAGCATCTAGAATAGAAAAAGATTTAGACTTAAAAATGTTTGATGAACAAAAGTCTATTTATCTTCATGATACAGCATTATTGGAGACTTTAGGATATATTAAATTTACCCAATCCACTTATGGTTTAATAGATGAATCTTGTAATAATCAATTTATGTTATTCTATGGAAAAAGGTTTTCCTATGAACAACGAAAATGGATGGAAGAGAATATATCAAAAATGTCACCTGGTCAGAAATCAGAATGTCGAAGAAGACTAATATTAGGTTGTTAATTGAACTATACCTATTGATTAAAAATTCATACCTATTGATATAAGAATGAATTTATTCAAAACATAAATTATATATATTGAGAATTATAAGTGGACAACCCCACCTATAATTTTTTATAATATTTCAACACTATATTAAAACATAGATTAACTTTAAAATAATCCTTTTTTATAATTCTATCCTAATTTTTTTCAATAACTTTTATTTTTTGAAATCCTTACTTCATAAATCCCTAAAGTCATTTCATTGATAACTTTCTCACCTGAACTCATATCTACATATTCTTCTTTTCCTAAAGCTACTACCTTTTCTTCTTCCATAAAATTCATAGCAAACGTACATTCATTATCTAAAGTTGGCTAAAATTTTATTTAATAAATTCCACATAAATTTATAGTTACTCTACCAATATTATGGTAAACTAATTTTAGTTAATTCCTTGGGTAGAGTGTATCTCCTTTTTTTCTTAAGCAATTAAAAGGATACTATAAATTGAACTGCACCTAGTCTACTTGACAGGGTGCAGTTCATTTATTTATTTTACTTTTTTAGTCTTGTTTATTAATTTTCACCTTTTTAACATTAATATTCTTTTTTCATTTCTAAAATTAGAATATGAGAAGTTTCTTTCACTTTAATTAAAATATCTTCCTTATATTTAATAACTTAACTAAGACCAGGCTTCCCTACCAATATATTAATCATTTATGACAAGTATCTGACACAAACTTATAATAAAATATATTATGGAATTATTTTATACAAAAAGAGGCGAAGAAATTTATGCACAAGAAAAAAAAAATATTTATTTTTTTAATACTACCAATACTTATATCCATATTCATGTTTTTTAATCCAATTTTTTACTACAAGTTTTTCAGTAAAAACTTAACTGTTATAAATAATACTGTCTATGCTAGTTCACTTCCTGATAATAAATTTGAAAGTACTTATACTCCTAAAATTAAATTTGAAGATAGACCTATAACAAAAATTAATGGCGTAAGTTTAAATATTTTAAATGAATCTAACATTACTAATGTTTCTATGCTACTTAAGGCTCAAAGATATTACATACCACTTAGCTTTATTTGTAACAAGCTTAACTATACTATTGATACTTCGGATAACAAAATTTTATTATATAGCAATAATAATAGAATTTCTCTAACAGAAAATTCTTATACTAAAAATTCTAGAACAGGCCATCTACGTGGTAATTTAATAAACAGCGACGGTACTAATTATATTTCGCTCTCAGATATAGAAGAACTTTTTAATTTGATTGCTGTTTTTGATTTTAAAAATAATAATATTAGTTTACTTGAAGATAATCTTAAAACACCTGAAGAGCCTTCAGAATTATATAATTCCAAGGTTGCATTAGTTAGATTAGAGGACTTTGGATGTGGTAGTAATTATTCCGTTGACAAAAATCAAACAAAAATAAAATGTATAGCTAATCTTCTTTATTCACAGGGAATGAAATTTCATCTTAGCTGGATTCCTAGATTTAAGTCTCCTGCTGATAATATTGATAATGATTTATTAACAAATAATAATATAACAAATGTAGGATTTGTTAACCTCTTAGATTATTTGATTAATAAAGGCGCTGAAATAGGACTTCATGGTTATACCCATCAACATGATGATGAAATAAGTGGAGTTGGTGAAGAAATGTCTAAAGAGGTAAATAATACAGTTTCCGAAACACGTACTGTAATTGAAAGTGGAATTGATACTGCAAGTGCTTTAAATATTCCTATTTCCTATTATGAAAGCCCTCATTATTTTGACACTGAACTTCAAAAGAAAGTTATTGCAGATTATTTTCAATTTATATATGAACCTTTCGACAGTACAAAAAATAACAACATATATAACTTAGATGGCAACCACTTATTTGTTCCAACGCCTTTAGGATATGTACACAATTCAGACCCTACGTCTATAATAGATGAGCTTAATAACGAGAACTCTGATATACTTCATAGTTTTTATTATCATCCATTTCTTGAATTAAAATACATAGATTTTAATACCAACAACAACAAACTTAATATAACCTATGATGAAAATTCACCATTACAAAAAATAGTTAAGACTCTTAAAGCTGATGACTATACAACGGTTCATATTGATGAGCTTATAGATAAATAAATAAATTAGGTACAAACAAATTTTATGTTTGTACCTAATCCAATTAATTAACACTCACAAGTTCAGTGTAAATAATTATCTTATTTTAACAAACTCTCCGCACAAAATGGTTACACTGCCAAGTCCATTAAAATTAAGCTATAAATTATATTTTAATTTTAGTAAATTTCCCATCATCTGTGTAAATGCTCTTATTTACAAAACTTTCTCCACTCAATCTCTGTGACTCTTCTTCTGTTAAAGCTGTTAATTTATCATGAATCTCTTTTAGTATAAGTTAGTCATCCTATTCTATTACTACTATAGTGTAAGTAATAATATTTTCATTATCCCAACTAATACTTAAGAAAATTAATTTTTTCATTCAGTAATAGGAGATTTTTTTTCCTTTTTTACTCTATAAACTAATAATATCCCATAACAAACAAGTATCAAAGCTATTAATATCTTAATATCAAATATGTTTTCTCCTAAAACTAATCCTGATAACAGTGTCCCAAAAACAGGTACTAAGAAGTTAAACACTGATATTATTCCTACCTTGTTATACTTTAATAGTTGAGTCCATATAACAAAGGCCACTGAAGATAATAATGCCATGTAAATTAAAAGTGCTGTAGATGCTATTGTGAATCCTTTTAAACTTCCACCTAAAATCCATCCTAAAATTGTTAATGTAACTCCACCTATAAATAATTGAAAGCCTGTAACTATTGAGGCTTCCTGAGTTTGTGTTACTTTTTTACCATATATTGCAGAAGCCGCAAATATAATTGCTGCAATCATTACAAACCCGTCGCCTTTAAAAGTAAAAGAACTTTCACCTAATGATTGTCTATTTAAATTAACAATTATTACACCTAAAAATCCTATAATACATCCTATTATCTTGTTAAAATTAAGCTTATCATTTTTATAAATAAAATGAGCTAATATTATACTTACAAAAGTTCCTGTTCCATTTATTATTGAACCTCTTACCCCTGTAGTATATGATAGTCCTATATAAAAAAATATGTATTGAATAGCAGTTTGTGTTAAACCTAGTAGTGTTATTTGTCCAAATTGCTTTTTAGAAAAATTAAATATATTTTTCTTTGTAATTGATTCTAATAAAAGAACTAAAATACCTGCAAGTGCAAATCTATATCCTGCAAAAACTAATTTAGAGCCTATGTCATTTATATTAAATAGTGAATATCCTATTTTTATTGATGGATAAGCACTTCCCCATAAAATGCAACATAAGGTTGCTAAAAGTGCAATGTTTCTTCTGTTAGTATAAAATTTAGTTTTGTCCATGTTGTCGTTTTCTCTCCTGTCTATTATAATCGCTTAATTTAATGTTGCAATTTTTCTAATTTCATCTAATACTTCCATTACTCGAATTGACTCATTTAAAGATAAATACTCACTTTCTAGTTTTAATTCTTTTAAGCAATTATGTACTTCCTTAATTTCTGCATACATATCATCAACTTCTAATTCTTTTCCAATTTTATAAGATTCATCATTATTTAAATTAACAACAACTTTATCAGGTCTATTATATATTGGGATCTCCATATAACCCTTTGTCCCCTTAATAATAGCAGTTCTTTCCTTTTTTCTATCAATAGCACCTTCAATTGTTCCTATTACACCATTTTCAAAAGTTAATATTGCTTTAAAATAGGAGTCCACTCCTGCTTCATTGATTTCCATATGTGATTTAACTTGATCTACTTTAGAATCAATCATATCCATAACAAATGACAAAGGATAAACTCCAACATCTAATAAAGCTCCCCCTTGTTTTTTATCCAATAAATAAGACCCTTGTTTAATATCTGTTACATTATTACAAAAATTAGCTTCAATATTTGTAATTTCTCCAATCTCATTATTTTTTAATATCTCTTTAATCGTATGGATTAGTGGAATAAATCTCGTTTTCATTGCTTCCATAAAAAATGTATTATTTGCTAAAGCTTCTTCTTTTATTTCTTTCATTTCTTCTGAATTTAAGCCTACAGGTTTCTCACATAATACTGCTTTCTTATGTCTAAAAGCTTCAATAGCCCAATATTTATGAAATCCATGAGGCAGTGCAATATAAACAGCATCTATTTCTGCATCCTTTAATAAATCATTATAATCTTCATAAACTTTATCACAATTATACTGTTCATAAAAAGAATCCCGTTTATCTTTTGTTTTTGAAGCAATAGCATATAACTTTCCTTCATCCATATAAGATAAACTCTTTGCAAAACGCATAGCTATATTTCCAAGTCCAATTATTCCCCATCTAATCATTTATTTTTCTCCTTTTACTATCATAAATAATTCAAATGATTTACTCATAATTTATTTTCTTTTATTGATTATGCGTGTATCAACTTTTTATTGTACATTCATTAATTTTATATTATAACTTATGTTTATTATAATATTTAACACAAGTCTTTCCTATTTCTATTATTACATTTTATCATGAATGTTAATTAATTAAAAAACAAAATAAAAACATATAAAAAAAGAGGTCATTCCTAAATATTATTAAAGTTTACACAAAAATAATACTTAAAAATGCCTCATTAAAAATACCCTTTTATTTATTTTTATTTACATAAATTACGTGATTTATCTGTACTTTCTGCTATAACTTGCAATACATTAAAACACCTTTTGCCAATGCTTTAACTCTCTCTATTGTAGTACTTGCTAAAGATGAGAGCATATCTTTAATTATAAAGCACTAATTTTATCTTTTACCCATTGTAATCTTTCTAATTCAATATCACTTGGTACCGTACAGTCTGCCCCAATAATTATACCCACTTTACCAGCCTTTGCCATAATATCTTCTGTAAATGCTTCAATTTCTTCTTTTGTACCAGTGTGTATTAGTTTGCCTGGACGGTTATCAAATCCACCAATAACAGCTTTATCACCAAAGAATTTTTTACCTTCTGCAAGATCCAAATTTTCTATTGTTACTGCCCAGTTTATTGCTTTTGCATCATAATCTTTCCATACATCAAGATTATTTTTATTTCCATCATACCCACAGCAATGTAGTACATTGTTTAGACTAGCTTCATTTGCACGAGCTAATACAAATTTTTCACTTGGAGTTATATATTTACGATATTCATCATAATTAAATTCTCCATTTTCTGGATTTTGTACACTTAAGTAGATACCTTCTACTCCAGCTTCTTTAATTACTAATTGAGATAAATCTGCAATATCCTGTGCAATAACATCTAAAGCATAAGCAACTGCATCTGCATCTTGTCTAAAGTATTCAATAAACTTTTCATTAGAAATTGCAAGTCTTAATAATGTAGTTGGTGCAAAAATATTATAAAATGCACTTGTGTCATCTAAAAAATCAACAACAGCTTTTGCAAGTCTTAATTGACCTTGAATCCACGGATGATCTTTTCCAAGTGGTTTAAAGCTTCTTAAATCTGCTGCTTTCTTTAAGTCTTTATACACTTCACTTGGATACAAGAAATATCCATCACTCATGATTTTTACAAAGTCAGGATTTGAAGCCTCTATAAACCTTTTATGATCTTCAATGCTTTTTTCGATTAACTTTGGTTTTTCTAAACCTTGAAAAAGCTCTTCTTCCTGAAGAAAATGAAACCAAAAGCCAACTGGCACTCTATCTACAGGTCTATTGTTAAATGCATTAAGTATTCTCTCTCTCTTTGACATATTCTCATCCCCCCTTAAAGTTTGTAATAACTGATAATCTTAAATGTTATAGGTGAATTCTGGTAGTATTCTCTTTAAGAATTGTTTTGTTCTTTCTTCTTTTGGCTTTGTAAAAATTTCATTAGGTATCCCTTCTTCTACTACTACTCCGCCATCCATAAATATAACTCTATTTGCTACATCTTGTGCAAAGGACATTTCATGAGTAACAACTAACATTGTTGTTCCTTCCTTTGCAATGTTCTTCATTACCGTTAACACTTCACCAACTAATTCTGGATCTAAAGCAGAAGTTGGCTCATCAAACAAAATAATGTCTGGATTTAAAGCAACTGCTCTTGCAATACCAACTCTTTGTTGTTGTCCACCAGATAATTGACTTGGATAAAAATCATATTTTTCTGATAATCCTACCTTATCTAATGCTTTTTTTCCAATTTCATCTGCTTCTGCTTTTGGAATCTTTCTCCCAGTAATAAGACCTAGTGTTACATTTTCTAATGCAGTTTTATTATTGAAAAGATTGTAATTTTGAAATACAAACGCTACTTTTTGTCTAATTTCATGAATTTGTTTCTTAGATACAGTTTTTAAGTTTACATCAATCTCACCAAAGCTTGCATGCCCTTCATCTGCTTTTTCAAGAAAATTGATGCATCTAAGTAATGTTGTCTTACCAGAACCACTTGGACCAAGTATTACTACAACATCACCCTTATCTATTTTTAAATCCACCCCTTTTAATACCTCACTTTTACCAAATGCCTTGTGTATATTTTTAATTTCTAACATTTTATTCTCCCCCTGCTTCAGTCTCTATATATTTGCAACTTTATACGTTCTTAAACGTTTTTCATACAACTTAAATCCATATTCTACTATGATACATATAATTAAATATACAAGAAAGATATCAATATAAGCTTCAACATAATTGTAGCCTACATTTGCAGCTACTTTTGCTCTTAAATTAATTTCTTTTAATGACATTGCATACCCCAAAGATGTTCCTTTAATAAGATTAGTTGTTGCTGTACAAATATTAGGTATTGCTACTACTAATGCCTGTGGAATAATAATTTTTATATATGCTTGTACATTTGTTAATCCTACTGATTGAGCTGCTTCTAATTGTCCTTTACTTACTGTACTTAATGCTGAACGAAATACTTCTGAAAGAATCGCTACAGTATTTAAGGAGAAGACAATGAATGCATACCAAATTGGATTTAAATCATAAATATTAATTTTGATGTTTAATTTAGTAAATATCGTTGCTAATATTAATGGAACACTATTATAGATAATGAAAATCTGAATAATCATTGGCGTTCCTCTTACGAAAGAAACATATACTTGCGCAAACCGATTTAAAAATGGAACTTGATTTATTCTTGTTAATGCAAGTAAAAATCCTAATGGTATTGCAATTAATAATGATACAATCGTAATGAGAATTGCTGTAGGTGCCCCTGATAGTGCTACAAAAAACGTATCAACTAAAAATTTATAATTTAACATCCTGTCACCTCCTTATACTGCCTTTATAGCTTGTTGGCCTTTACTAAGTACTTTTTCTGATTTTAAAAAAAGTTGTTCAATAGCAATTGAAATCACCCAATAAATAATGGATAATGCAATATAAATTTCTAATGCATGAGCATTTAAGTTAGCTGCGATAATAAGATTTGCTTTTCCCATAATATCAATTAAACCAATTGTATATGCTAAAGCTCCTTCTTTAATTAATGCAAGAACCGAATTACCAAAATTAGGAATGGCGACTACAAAAGCTTGTGGTAAAACAATTGTTGCATATGCTTGTACATTACTTAACCCCACACTTACCCCTGCTTCAAATTGTCCTTTATCTACAGATTCATAAGCTGTTCTAATAATCTCACACATAGCAGCTGCAAACATAAGGGAAAAAGCAATAACAATAAATACTGTTTTATCAATATGGTTTAAATCACTTCCAAAACCTTTTGCTATTGCTGGAATACCATAATAAGTTAAGAAGAGTAGAACTATAGATGGTGTACATCTCAATGCTGTAGTATAACCATATGCAATTTTTTTAGCAATTTTACCTTTTCTTATTTTGGCTACTGCTAAGATAAAACCTAATAGAGTTCCAAATAATACAGATAATCCTGTAATCAAAAATGTCACCTTTAAATATGGTAATAATTTAGGTATTGAATCTAATATATATACTGCATTGAAATATTTTTCCATATTCTACCCCATCTCCATTTTTCTTAATAATTATTTCACTATCTCTTTACTTTATCTAATACTTCAAATAAATCTTTTCCATAGAATTTTGTGCTAAGTTCATTTGTTTTCTTTTCTTCTTTAAGTTTTTTGATTGCTCCATCATAAGCATCTGCAAGTTCTTGTTCTTCTTTGTTGAATAATGGCCAAGTTTTAATTACTGCAAATTCATTGTAAACAACGTCATTTGCTAAATTGTGATATTGACCATCTTCTGCCTTTACTTGTTTGTCAAATTGGCCTTCAATTGTTACGCCACCCTTTACACGACCTTCATTTACCCATTGAACTACGTCAACTGTAAATGCATCACCAGCGTCTAATTTTACCTGGTTATTTGGATTTGCCTTATTGTATTCATCAATAATTGTATATTGTGCATTATTTGCTGCAATTGGTGCTAATGTAAATCCAGCTGAAGCAAAATCTGATAAAGTTTTAATATTTTCATTTTCCTTCTTTAATACAAGACCTGCACTGCTTAACCCAAGGAATTCTTTAGGGAAGATAAATTTTTCAGTTCTTTCTTGTGTCCAGAAAGCATTTTTAACACCTACATCGTATTTCCCTTGTTCAACACCTAATAATAAGTCATCACTTGTAGTTGGAACGTATTCGAATTCGTATTGTGGAAGTGCTTCATCAACTAATTTCATAACTTCTACATCATATCCAGTTGCATTTCCATTCTCATCTAACCAAGACATTGGTTTTGAAGCTTGATCATATGCTACTTTTATTTTTTTAACTTTTGTATCACTGCTTGCTGTTGCTTTACTAGATGTTGTGCTTGACCCACATCCTGTTAATAAAGTTGCTACTGCCAATCCTGTTACTATTAATTTTAAAATCTTTTTATTTTTCATTATTATTTCCCCTTTTTTTATAAATTTTGATGTCTTTTTACTATTGTCTATAGCCCCTATAAGTTCTTGTAACCTGTATAAAATAATTTCCTTATCTAAATCTCATTGAAAATAGTAGCAACATCGTTCAATATTGCAATTAAATTTTCTATATTGTATTTGTATTAAATTTTGATTTTGTCTTATCATGTTGTCACCTGCCTTTCTATGATTGCTCATTTACCTATTACCTCTATATGTTTAATCGGTTTATATGTTTTATAGTATAGTATTCCACTCTGAATTTGTCAATATAATTTTTAACTTTTTTTGATATTTATATATATAATTCAATATTTGCTCATAAATGTAATAATCCTTTATTCTATATCTGTTTAGAAACTCTTCCTGCATCTATAACAAATTGGCTTCCAGTAATATATCTAGCTTTATCACTTGCTAAAAAAAGTACCATATTTACTATATCTTCGACTTCTACCCAAGGTGCATCTAAAAGATTAATCTTATTTCTAGCTATTTCCTCTAGTGTTGTTCCTTCTTGCTCTGCCAGATCTACTTTCATTGGAGTGTTTACTCCAGCTGGATGTATACTCACTACCCTTATATTATATGGTGCAAGCTCAATAGCTTGAGATTTTGTAAGTCCAACCATACCAAATTTTGACGCTGAATAATGACTCAATTTCCCCATTCCCTCTAACCCTGCTATAGATGAGTTATTTATTATGACACCACTTTTTTGTTCTATAAAATATGGAATAATATACTTTGAAGTTAACCATGCCCCTTTTAAATTTATCTCTATTGTTAAATCCCACTCCTCTTCTGTAAGTTCATGAGATAATCCATATCTGCAAATTCCTGCATTATTAAAAAGAATATCTATCCTTCCAAAACGTTCAATTCCTTTTTCAACTGCAATTTTAATATCTTTCGAGTTTGTTACATCTCCAGAAAATATTTCTATTTCTCCACCTATTTCTTCGACTTCTTTTTTTAACACTTGAAGTTTTTGTATATCGCCTCGATTAAATGCAATTATATTTGTTCCTTCTTTAGCAAATGTTAATGCTACACCTCTCCCCTGACCTTTAGCAGCTCCTGTTATAAAAACTGTTTTATTTTCAAACTCTTTTTTCAAATTTATTGCCTCCAATATCTTTAATAATACTTTCTAAATTCTCAAAAATTTCATCCATTTTAAACTAAAAAGATGGTTTACAAAACCATCTTTCTTAAAATTTGTTATTCTTATTACTTTTTCTTCTTTATCAAAACTTGACAAGTATTATCCCCATTTGCAATAGTATTACCTAGTTCAAAAGTAAACTTATCATATTCACTTATTATTCCTCTATCTCCATCCATAGCTATATCGCATAATTTTGAAATCTTAACTTCATCATTAGTTAACTTTTCCCATGCTGCTACGAGTGGACAGTAGTGGAATTCTATATTTAATTCCTCAGCTGTAGTCTTAACATCCATTTCAAATATTTTTTGTACTTGCTCTGTTGCAAAAGCATCTGCAAATTCTTTTATATCATCAGTTTTAGGAAATTTATTTTGCCCATGGAAACAACCACATTTATGTATTGCATCTCTAGCAAATTGTACATCTACACCCCTTTTTTCAGCTTCATCAATTAAGAAATAAAACCAAGTTGCTCTATGTTCAATAGCTTGTCTCAAATCTTCTATGTGTTTGTCATTAATATTCGATACATTTTTAATCATAATTTTATTCTCTCCTTCTAATACATTTTCGCCCTTATAATTACCTACTATTCCTATGTATTTTGTATATTTGATTATATTATACTCTTTTTCTTTAATTTGTAAACTTATTTCTATAAATTTTATATTAATCTAAATCATTCATTGCAACAAAAAAAGTCTTAAGAATAAATATATCTTTATTCTTAAGACTTTTGCTAAAATTTTTATCCTATATCTAATTATACTTGTGCTGATTCATCAATATCCTTCATAGTTAACGATATTCTCTTTCTCTTTTCATCAACTTCTATTATTGCTACCTTTACTATATCTCCAACTTTAACAATATCTAAAGGATGCCTTACAAATCTATTCGCCATTTGACTCTTGTGTACTAATCCATCTTGATGAACTCCAATATCTACAAATGCACCAAAGTCTGATACATTTCTAACTGTTCCATCTAAAACCATTCCTGGCATTAAGTCTTTAAGTTCAACGATTCCTGTCTTAAGTATTGGCTTTGGCATTTCTTCTCTAGGGTCTCTACCTGGCTTCTTTAATTCTTTGATTATATCTTTTAAAGTAAGCTCTCCAACTTCTAGATTTTCACTTAAAGTCTTTAGTCCTTGTGCTTCTGCTCTTTCATCAATGTCGCCTAGTTTATTATTTTTAAGATCTTGCTTCTTATATCCTAAGAGTTCAATTAACTTTTTAGCTACACTATATGATTCAGGATGCACTGATGTATTATCTAAAGGATCTTTGCTATCATCTACTCTTAAAAAACCTGCACATTGTTCATATGCTTTTTGTCCCAATCTCTTTACCTTTAATAATTCTTTTCTTGAAGTAAATTGCCCAACTTCTTCTCTATAATCAACAATATTTTTAGCAATAGCTGCATTTATTCCTGAAATATGTGTTAAAAGTGATGGTGTTGCTATATTTAAATCAACTCCAACAGTATTAACTGAATCTTCTACAACTCCTGCTAAAGATTCTTCTAGCTTTTTAGGAGCTACATCATGTTGGTATTGCCCAACACCAATTGCTTTAGGATCTATTTTAACTAATTCAGCAAGGGGGTCTTGCAGTCTTCTACCTATTGAAATTGCTCCTCTTACTGTAACATCTAAGTCTGGATATTCCTTAGTTGCAAGCTCTGATGCTGAATAAACTGATGCTCCTGCTTCAGATACAATTACGTATGCTAATTCTCTTCCAGTTTCATTTTTTATTTCAGTAATCATTTCAGCGATTACTTCTTCTGACTCTCTAGATGCAGTTCCATTTCCAAGGGAAATAACATCAACATTATGTTTAGCAATAAGTGCTTTTAAAGTCTTCTTTGTTCCTTCAATATCCCTCTTAGGCACTGTTGGATATACAGCTGTATTTTCTAAGAACTTTCCTGTTGCATCTAATATTGCAATCTTACAACCCGTTCTAAATCCAGGGTCATATCCCATTACTACTTTTCCCTTGATTGGTGCTTGCAGCAATAATGCTTTTAGGTTTTCTTTGAAAATGTTAATAGCCCCTTCTTCACCAATATCAGTTAATTCACTTCTAATTTCTCTTTCAATTGATGGATAAATTAATCTCTTTAATGAATCCTTTATTGCAAGTTTTAGTTTCTCATCTAAAACTGAATTTTTCTTTAATACTTGATTCTCTAAATATTGCACTATCTTATCTTCATTTACAGTAATTTTAACGCTTAGTATTTTTTCTTTTTCTCCTCTATTAATAGCTAATATTCTATGAGGTGGTATTTTATTTACTGCTTCTGAATACTCATAATACATTTCATATGGTGTTGATTCTTTAGAGTCTCCTTTGCTTTCTATGTTTCCTTCTCTCATAACAAAGTCTCTTATATATTTTCTATATCTAGCTTCATCTGATATACTTTCAGCAACTATATCTAACGCTCCAGAAATAGCATCTTCACTACTTGCTACACCTTTTTCTTCACTTATATATTTAGTTGTTTCTTCATTTAAATCACCGTTAAATTTACCTTCTAAAATCAATTCTGCAAGAGGCTTTAATCCTTTTTCAACAGCCATTGTTGCTTTTGTTCTTTTTTTAGCTTTATAAGGTCTATATATATCTTCAACTTCAGTTAAAGTTGTTGCTTTTTCTAAAGCCTTTCCAATTTC
>Ga0302165_10000479_pt1 | contig 14501 bp, 9 predicted proteins | sample I_Fen_E3_2_FD_193499 | JGI IMG/M metagenome (GOLD analysis project Ga0302165, IMG submission 193499) | Peat permafrost microbial communities from Stordalen Mire near Abisko, Sweden - I_Fen_E3_2 | ecosystem: Environmental > Terrestrial > Soil > Wetlands > Permafrost | place: Sweden: Abisko...
AAAATTGCACAGATTTAATTTAATAATCCACATAGATTCTAATCATATATCCTATATTTGTATCGTTAATTCAAACAAATTTAATAACTTTTTAAAAATAATCATTATGAAAAAAACATTACTATTTCTCGCATTTGCATGCATTGCAATTTCTGGCGTTAGAGCTCAGAATATTATTAATCTGGGCGTAAACGATGACATTAAGGTGACATTAGCAGGACTCTCAGGGACTAATATCAATGTAGTGTTAGTTATTCCTGCTGGGTATACAAATCCTCAAAGCGTTTCAGTAGCAAGTACAACAACTCCAGTCACATACTCATGGAACTCAATTGATCTAAGTGGTTTAACCAATTTAAGCTCAACTACAAAAATTACTATTAAAGGAGATGGAACAAAACCTACTTTAACATTTAAATCAATATCACTCCCTGCTGCTTTATCTAAAATCGCATTTAAAGATCTGACGATAACTGGTGCAGTACCATACAGTAATGTACCAGGTAATGCCATAGATCCTACTTTAAATTATGTATTTAATCAAGTTACTGGTTCACCTTGTGCAATTGACTCCATATCATTTGACAATTGTGATATTTCAGCCCTCCGCTCAATGGTTCGCTTTCAAAATTCAAATGCAACAACTGCTGCAACGCAATTCGCGAATCATGTAAATATAAACAACTGTATAGTTCATAATTTTGCAGATTACGGAGTTGTTTACAACGGTTCAACAGGTGGTTTTTTTGGACCTGTTAAGGTGACAAAATCTACTTTCTACGGTTTTGGAGCTACTGTGTTCATGTTACAAAAAAACTCAACTAGTATTGATATATCTGACTGTACTTTTGATAACGTTATGAATGTAACTTCTGGTAAAGCGATAGTAGATTTTGCAAGTGTACCACATCCAACTACCCTTACAAATTGTATTTTTGGAAAAGCAATATCAGGAGCTAACAGTATAATTGCAGGCGGAGCAACTACAAGTGGAGTAACTACTACAGGAACACTTGCTATTACAAATTGTTTTACCACTTCAGATTGGCTAGCTAATGCTCCAACAGCCTCTATATCAATTGCACTTCCAAGCTCTGCTTTAACTGGAGCATTTACTGCATATTCCGGTGCATCGACAGATTTATTTACTTCTGTATCTGTATCAAGTACCACAGCAACTCCTTACACAACAACTGTAGGTAATTATAAAATTAAAGCTGGGACTTTTGCCGGAGCTAACAGTGCAGGCGACCCTCGTTGGTATTTGAATGCAGTATCAGCTGTAAATAAAGTTATTTCAGACAAAGGAGTCTTGTTTAACGGAACAGAAATCTTAAACCCCAACGGATTGTCTCTCGAAGTATATAATGTATTAGGCAAAAAAGTTGCGAGTTCAATAACTTCCATTTCAACCGCTAGTTTTCAAAAAGGAGTTTATATCGTGCGGGCAGCCGGACTAAACGATTCCCTGAAGATCTTTATCTAAACTTTACATTCCAATATCTCATTCAGGGCGGTGCTACCAAGGCATCGCCTTTTTTGTGTGGTAACCCTGACCAACAAGATTTATACCGAATACAGCCTGGCCTATTCACTACCACAACTGATTACAATGTATAGCCCTGCTTAAAGTGCTTTGGGAATGCAGGAAATTCTATGCATGCCAATTACCCGGCAAATAACACATCATGAATGATTCTAAGCTCGATTTTGCTCAATTCGGCATCGCAACTATGCAATTGTATATTTCACGGTATAAAGGTCAGAAATTGAAAGCGTATGGGCTAATGAAAGCAAAATACACACTGGTAGGATTCCTGAGTATCTGACATTGTAACCGCCGAATAAGTCTCGAATTTGCATTTGGTCTTAGTAAATATCAGAAAATGGTTCTGTTGGATATGTTGTGGCAGATATATTCATCTCCTCTTAAGAATTAATGAAATAATCTAAGTCGGGGTTGCTGAAAAACTACTCATTCCTGCCGGCATGTTCACCTGCCGAAAATCTTAACAGATTTTTCCGGATTGAAGGAAAACTGTAAGAATTTGCAACACTTTTTCAAAATTGAATCCTCGGAATCCAGGCACCATCTGTTTGCTGTTGAGAGGGGGTTCATTGAGGGTTCATTGAGGGTTGAGAGAGGGTTCATTGAGGGTTAGGAGAGGTAAACCTCAATGAACCCTCTCTCAACCCTCTTGAAAGTCTCTTTGATTCCACTTTATGCCTAAAATGAAAGGTTGATAGGATTCGTTGTATTGGGAATCAAAAAAGAATAAAACTAAGAAAACAAGTTCATGATATTTCGATTCGTTCCTGGAAATTCAGACGTGTTTCCACAATATCTTCATTATAATCAATTTAATGAAATGCTTTTGTGCCCTTTGAGCGACAACAGGCTTAAAAAAAAGAAGCGCACCATCATCCCGATGGCACGCTTCAATACTAAAAACAATTTTCTTATCAAACTATTATTCAAACAAACTCTATAATCCTATTTTTAGTTGTTACAACTTGCAGCTTTTCATATTCCACTCATGCTTTGTTTTAGTTCATTCCCACAATCTTATCCTTTTTAATCGAAGCCGGAAGTTGTATGTTTTGTGATTTGCCTATAATCTTTACTACTTCGGACCGGTTCTCCGGATAGGTAAAATCCTTCAGGTCAAAGTTCTTTACATTTTGAAGGGTCAATGCTGCACCGGTTTGTTGCATGATATGCACATTCCTGAATTTAATGCCATCCGATTCGCAAATTACCGCTCCGTATTGGGACGAAATAATAGCATTTTCAACATTAATGTTGGAGATATTCATTTCGGGTAGTCCGTTAAAAAACATGGCTCTTCGGGCATTTCTGGAGACGATATTTGTAACATAGATATTCCTGAATGAAGGCGTTTCTTTCGTAACAGGTGTCTTTTTTACTTCAACCGCAGACGTATCCCGATCATCCAATGATTCGGAAGCTGATTTCCCTCCATAATACAAATCGAACAGGAATGAATCGGTTACAATATCAAACATATAAATATCACGAATATAAATGTTTTCGACAAGTCCGCCACGACCACGGTTACTCTTGAAACGAAGGCCTACATCAGTACCCAGAAACTGGCAATTACTAACTGATATATTGCGTACCCCTCCGGACATCTCACTCCCGACAACGAATCCTCCATGGCCTTTAAATACTTTGCAGTTGTCAACAAGAATGTTCTCTGCAGGACGTGCACGGCGTCTGCCTTCCTCATCTTTCCCTGATTTTATGCAAATAGCATCGTCACCTACATCGAAACTGCTGTTTATGATCAACACATTTTTACTTGACTCTACATCAATGCCATCGCCATTTTGTGCATAACTGGGATTACGAACGGCTATATGATCGATGATCACATTGGTACACATAAGTGGATGGATATTCCAACTGGGAGAATTTTCAAACAGGACTCCCTCCAACAGCACGTTTTTACATTCGATAAAGTTAATCATGGCCGGACGAAGGAAGTCTCTGACCTCAATCCAGGCTGAATCGCTCAGTTTTCCGCGTGGCACATTCTGATCACTGATAGACTCTCCTTTCAGAGAACTTTTTGATGGAAACCAATAAGTGGGATCTTTCAACACTCCTCCTGAATTTACAACCTTCTTCCAGTAATTATCGGTAACCTTTACCTTTTTAAGCGGACGCCATGCTTCGCCTGAGCCATTGATGGAACCTTCTCCCGTAATGGCTATATTCACGGCGTTTCTGGCAGATATAGGCGATTGGCAACGACGTGTTTCCAAGCCTTCGAAAATAGTATTAACCAACGGATATAAATTAAAGTCCGGGGAAAACAGGATAAGTGCCCCTTTTTCCAGGTGCAGATTGACATTAGACATTAATTCAATAGGTCCTGTAAACCATACTCCTGCGGGCACTGTGAGTTGTCCCCCTCCCTTTTGGAAAAGTGCACTAACTGCCTTTTTGAACGCTTCTGTATTAAGGGTATACCCATCGCCTAATCCTCCGAAATCAGAAATAGAAACGGTATTGTTCTTAAAAACAGGTGCTTCCACCTTAGGCATGGAAAAAGGTAAATTTGCGTAAAGATAGTCGTAGCTATTTTTTGCGTCTATAGTAGCATAACTAAAAATCAACACTAAAATACCTATCAGTCTGGTTGGTTTTTTTAATAAATACATCGCAGGACTTTAATTTGAATGATTTAAGAGAAATGTCTGGGAGTTGAAAATATAATGAATATAAAAATTCAATACGAAAGAAATAAAAGTAGTTCTTTTAATTCCGAAACAGATGCCTCAGACAAGGCACCTGTCTCGGATAATTGTTTCAATACCACCTTAAGTCCCCGGCAACACCTTTACCCTTGAAAGATGTATCTTTCAGAGTAAAGTCACCGGTAGTAGGGCTATTCCATAATGATGTAGATGCACCTGAATAAGCCGACATGCTTGATTTAATAGAATATGACGCAGTGCCTACTAACGTTTCATCCACATAATCACTCGTATAATAACTACCTGTATTATTAATAGAGGTAACTGCAATGGTAGAACGTATTCCTGAAGCACCTGCCGTTGAACCGGTAAGTCCTAATATGCAATTTTTAACTGTAATACCTCCGGTTATTGTTACCAGGTTTAAGTCCATTAAATATCTCATCGTTGCAGGATCCTGAATGCCTTGGTTGATGGTACAGTTTGTAATACTAACAGTACCCATTGTAACAGCGATACTAGCTGAGGCTTGCCGAACAATAAACCCATTCTTGAAATTATAAACCGTACAATTTGAGAAATAGATATTCTTGAAATTATCATTTGTATTCGTGTTTACAACGGCATAAGTAGCAGCATATCCAACTTCATTAATTACACACCCATTAAAAGATAGAGTGTCAATTGATTGTGATTTTGCACCTTGCAAACGCATTGGAGTATTGCCGTAATTATGCAGGTTGCAATTGGTAAACGACAAGGATTTTACTGTTGTTAATACATTGTTATTGAATAGGTACCCGATTTTGGTAGAAGCCACATTATTATCACAATATCCTGTGAAATCAACATTCTCGAATTTCACATAATCCATAGACGAACCATCAACGAATCCTAATTCACTGGATGTAGAAGTTGCACCACTGGTCATACAGAGTACTGCCCGGTTGGATGTGGATAATCCTCTGACTTTAATATTTTTACTAAAACGGTACGTCCCTGTTCCCGTAGAGTATACTGTACCCGGGGCAAGTAAAATCACCTGACCGGCAACAGCATTGGTAATCGCGGTAGTTAAATCACTTCCTGCAGGCAATAAATCCCCTTCGACAACTCCGGAAGTAGTACCTCTAAGGATTGTCTTATTGAAAATTTTAATACCCCAGGTTGAGTTGGACAGACCTGCAATGACTTTTTCTCCGGCAGCCGCTTCGGTACTTGAAATAGCAACTGAATCCCTGGTACTGCCATCCGAGGAGGTTAAAATCAAATGCGTAGCATTGGCACCTGGTGTCCATTTAACATCCAATGTATTTACATTAGTCATGTATGCGCTATAGAGAACTCCGGTATTATTACTGGTTCCATAACCCAAAAAGATATTCTCCTTTGGCGTTTTAAAAGAATAGGTACCATCCGAGAATTTATTATTAAACTTGGAATTTTTAGCTGTGTCTGCTGCATTTGTACGTACCCTGGCAAAGAATTTCGTTTCTCCGGCTAACTCTTTGGTATACGATAGCTTGGTAGTAGTGGTATCAACCAGTTTACTCCCAAACAAACTGTCGGTACTTACCTGCAGGGTATACGACTTGGCACTGTCTACCGCAGCCCAGGATATTGTAACTACTGTTTTATTCACAGAAGCATTGAAACCAATAGGTCTGAATAAATAAGGCAGACTTTGTAAATTCAGATCATCTTTGCACGAGGAAAAAGCTCCAAAAGCCAAGATGATCGTAAAAATTGCCAGTATAGAACTATTTTTTATTTTTTTCATTTTTCAGAAATTTATAAGTTAATTGATTTTTGGAGAATGCATATTGAATACAGATTCGATTTAATTAGCGTACCCATAATCGTTACTCAATGTATTATTGCTCACACTGATTATTTGATGCATGATCGGCAATAACTGGTGCTTGTCAGGATCCATAAAATACATATGAGAGATAAATCCGTCACTTAAATACATTTCAAGACTGGCACCGGTACCGGTAGTTCCCTGAGTCCACGTTTTCTTTGTCCATCCACCTTGTGGATCCGTTACTGTCTTGTCGTCGGTTTCTCCTCTTTGCAATCCGTAAATCACTATGGACCTTTCACCCGGGGTAGGATAAGTTACCTTTGAAGCATCAGGGTATTTATAATAAATAGTGGCAGGTACATTCGAATACACTCCGGTTCCATCTCGTAAAGCTGTCAGGTTACTTTCAGCCTTGTCGATCCCCGTTTTTAGCATACCCCAACGTTCCAAATCATATTTACGGATATTTTCACCACAAAATTCAAAGGCTCTTTCTTGTTTGATATTATCCAGCGTGAGTGGCAAATCGTAAGGGGAAACAGTATTAATTGCTTGCCCGAATGCCCGGCGACGAACCATATTAAAGTATCCTGCCCCCTCGCTTCCATTTAAATATAAATCGGCTTCGGCAAACATCAACAGCACATCAGCATACCGTAATACAATGGGCGATACGCCATCATCAGTACCTGAAATAGGAGTTTTCACCCATTCAGCACGCCATTTTGCAATGTTGAAACCTGTAATTCCGGAGGATACATTCTGTTCCATTACCCCTAAAGTGGAATTCTTTTGAATTTTATACGGAACAACTGTAATGTCACGACGGGTGTCATTTACATTATAATCATAGAAAAAACTAGGTATAACTTTAAATTGCCCTCCAATACTTACGGTGGTGTTGTTTACACCATCCGCGTCACGGGGTAATCCTAAATTATAAACCATCCGTCCCCGGGTACCCATTTTGTATGGAATTTCCCAAATGGTTTCACGTCCATGAGTTTCAACATCCTGGCATTGATCGTAAAAGATGTTCTTAAAATTACTGGCGAGAGCATAATGTCCATCAGTTATAATACCCCGGCAGGCTTCACGTGCTATCGTGTAAAGTTCAGTTCTACGGGCTTCTGTAATAGTTGTATTCGTTATTTTAGCATCACTTGTTCCATTCGGGCGCATAGAATATCCTGCAGCCTGTAGACATATACGGGCCAATAATCCGCGCGCAGCATCCTTACTCGCCATTTTAACCGTATTGGCCAGTGAGGTATTCGCACTGTACAATAATGGAATAGCTTCCTGTAAATTGCGAATAATGTGGTTGTAAATGGTATCCCGATCTGTTTTCGGGATATAAATGGTTGCTTGGGTCATAGGTTCAAACCATGCAGGTACATCACCCCACCATTTAATCAGATCATAATAGAAAAAAGCCTGCAAAGTCAGTGCCTCTCCTAAATAATGGCCCATATCGTTGCCGGCAGCTGGGCTTCCATATTTTCGGATTCCGGCAATAGCCAGGTTGGATCGTTCAATGCCCTGGTAAAGACGATTCCACGGGTTGTCTGCTCCGGAGTTACTATATCCATCAGGCATGGCGGAAGTAGTGCTGTAAAGTGCGATATAATCATCCGACTTTGAAATGGTTATCGAGGTGGCTGATGACCATCCTGACCTGTACTCAATATCCGTATTTTCTCCCATTTGCAACCAGAATCGGTTACGATACGAATTGTTCTGACCAAAAATATCGTAGATGGCTGAGATGGCAGCTTTTGTGGAATCAGTATTATTGAAAACCTGATCATCACTTAACAACGATTTACTGGATACCACCAATTCTTCATTGCAGGAGAATAAAGAAAAACTGATAATCCCAAGCATTAGTTTAAATATATTTATTTTTTTCATTATAGTATGATTTTAGAAGGTTATGTTAACTCCAACATTATACGAGCGGCTTTTTGGATAAGCGGAATAATCAACCCCGGGGGTTGCCGGCGTAGTACGACGTGTATCTACTTCGGGGTCATATCCAGTATATTTTGTCAGGATAAACAAGTTATAGCCTGTTGCATACAATCTGAGTTTTTGAATGTAAAATTTAGTAGTCAGTCTTTTGGGCAAGGTATATCCTACCGTCAGGTTATTTAGTCGCAGGAACGATCCATCTTCAACTGCCCACGAAGTGACGACATATTGACCTGTTGGTGAAGCCCACATGGTGGCGTTTGTATTCATAGCGGTTAATGCTGCCGGGTCAATAACCCGGTTACCAGTTGTCCAATCGATCTGGGTATATGTATTGGCTGTAATAGCTAACATATTCCGGTACTTGTAGTATTCTGATGATAACTCGATTTTATTGGCATTGTAAATGCTGTTGCCGTATACCCAGTTGAAACTCGCAGTCGCATCAAATCCTTTGTAATTTGCAGTAAAAGAGAATGCCCCAAAGTGTTTTGGATTTGTATTCCCTATTTGTGTGCGGTCGGCGTCGGTAATCTGCCCATCACCGTTCAGATCTTTTAATTTCATGGCTCCAGGGCCCCAGGTGAGTCCTGTAAGGCTACTGTTATCGACAAACTTGTTGCCACTTGCATCCGAATAGACTTTCGTGGTAGCATTATAGTTCGAATATTTGGTGGAATTCATAACCCATTTTGACCCATTCCACGTAAAATCGCTGGCATTATACATTCCATCGCTCACATACCCGTAGATTAAACCCACCGGTTGACCTGGTGTCACGGTATAACTGTTTGAGGCGGAAGAATAACTGGTCCATGCTTCGTTGAAATTATAACTGGTTAAGTTACCTAGTTTAAGAACTTTATTCTGATTAAAACTGATATTGAATGCGAAATTCAGATTAAAGTCTTTTGATTGAACAATGGCTGTATTTAAATTAACTTCAAGTCCCTTATTGGAAGTAGATGCTACGTTTTCCCATATATTGGAATAAGAACCACTAATGGTCATATTAAGCAATGCATCGTAAGTTGTATTCGAATAAACTTCCACCGATCCACTGATCCTGTTCTTAAAGAATCCAAAATCAAGACCGCCATTCCTGGTGACCGTCGTTTCCCATTTTAAATCTGGATTGGCCAATGTAGTTCCATCTGTAAGTATGTGCGAATAGATCGAAGTAGGAACATAGCTGGAGTAAGAAGATGTATATCCCCGGGTAAACATTGAAGCAGGAATATTATCATTACCGGCTTCACCAATACCTGCCCGTAATTTAAGGTTTGACAGCCAACCCTCCGAACCACGCATAAACGGTTCTTCTGTTATTCTCCATCCGGCAGACACAGACGGGAAGATACCCCATGGATCTTTCTGGAACTTACTGGATCCATCTGCACGAACAGAGGCTGCCAGCAAATACCGGTTCATGATTTCATAATTTACACGGGCGAAATAGGAAAATTTCTTGTAATCAGGATAAAAGTAGTGTGTATTGGAAACCGTTGTTCCGGCTCCCAGATTGTTCCAGACATCAGCCGACATGTAGGTTCTTGGAAAGGCTTCAATATCCTGAAAAACATAGTTTACTGAATTAATGTAATTTTCCTGACCCAATATAAAGTTTATATTCTGATTTTCGAAGAGATTATCTTTCTTAAAGGTAAGAAGGTTCGTGTTTTGAAAAGTACGGGTTTTGGTATTGGTAATAAAAGTTGCAGGCGCAGAGGCATTGTTTAATTTCGTGGCACCCCCTTGGGTCACATAATAGGAGGTTAACCCGTAAAACCGCTTATCCTCATTTTTTATATCTGTTATTCCAACTGTTGAATGAAACGACCAGTATTTTGAAAAGTTAATGGTAATCCCGCCATTTATGTTTAAATTGTTATTCTGCTGGTACCGGTTATTGTCTTGAGTAGTTACAAGGGGAGAATAAAGACTGGATGCTGTTTCGGCATCATCCGTTTGTGCCGTTAAATTTTTTAATGGAATAGGAGTGTAAACAACCGCATTCTTTACCCGCGAATCGGAAGTGGATTTCTCGGTGCCTGTCTGGTCATTGGCTCCGGATCCATTTATGGTGGTGGTGGCATAACGGCCTGTCAAATCCAGGATAAGCCATTTTACAGGAGTATAATTTAATTTCAGGCTTACATTATCACGACTGTAATTGGACATGTACATGACTTCTTTGCTGTCTAAGTGAGTGTAATTGCCATTATACTTAAACTTAGAATCACCTCCGCCTACTGAAACAGAATGATTTTGGGATACTCCGGTATTTCCAAAGGTCTTGTTTTGCCAGTTCGTGCCATTTACGTTTTTGTATAAATTGATATCGCCATAACTTCCAAAGTAATTTTCGTAGTCGCTGGCAACACTGTTATTCAGTACGGCTCTCTCGTATTGTTTTTGTGCAAACTGATAAGGAGAAAGAACATCCAGTTGTTTTGTAGCTTCTTTAACACCGACATACCCATTGTAAGATATGGTTAATTTGCCTGATGCTGCCGATTTTGTTGTAATGATAATTACCCCGTTTGCACCCCTCGAACCGTAGATAGCAGTCGATGAGGCATCCTTTAGTACCGTCATTTCTGCAATTTCAGAAGGTGCTATATCTTTTATGTCATCTTTCGTAAAGCCGTCAACAATATACAGTGGCGTATTGCTCTGGGTGATGGATCCTCCACCACGGACACGTATTTTAATATCTGCATCCGGCGATCCTTCCGTTGTTGTTACCTGAACACCCGGCATTTTCCCTGTTAATGCTTCGGCCGCTGATGCTACCGGAATGTCTCTCAAATCTTTTTCAGTGACTGAAGAAACAGATCCTGTCAAATCTTTTCTCTTTTGTGTACCATAACCGACTACAATAACTTCTTCCAATGATTTATCATTGTTTTGAAGTGTAACGTTAATCACACTTCCGGTGATTGGGACTTCTTTTTTCTCCATGCCAATGTATGATACGACCAGTATTTTTCCATTTGCAGGAACATTTAATTTATAGGAACCGTTTATGTCAGTAATTGACGCCGTTGTGGTTCCTTTTACAATTACCGAGGCTCCGATAATTGTTTCACCTGTCGGGTCTCTTACAACTCCTGAAACTGATTTTACCTGAGCACTTAGCGTACTAAAACTAAAAACAGCTACCAGAAATGATAACACCAAACGATTGAAAAACAGCTTTTGTTGTTGCTTTGCTTTTTTCATTGTCTTTTCATGTATTAGATTTGTTGAATAATATATTTAATGGAACAAAAGTATAGTTTTGTTTAGTGATCAATGTGTAAAAAATGACGTTTATCGGTGGAATTTTTGACGTAATTGCAGATCTATGTTAATGTTGATATTTATTTTAACAATAAATGCCAGATAGGAGTCTATTTATTCGTCTATCGACTGGAAGCCGGTTTTGTCGTATCATTCACCTGAAACGAACTCAGAATATCAATAAAAAAGCCAATCAGGGATATCCCCGATTGGCTTTTTTATTGATCGTACTTTTTTTATTTTATTCTGCCGAAAATTTATACACGCACCATTCGTCGTATTTTCCTTCCGGACGAAGAACAGGGCTTGGAAAATGGGCTATGTTTGGTGAATTGGGTAATCCTTGTGTCTCAAGACAAATAGCATCCTGACGATCATAGATCTTCCCTTCTTTTCCAATCACGTTTTCTATCCAGTTTCCGGAATAAACCTGTAACCCGGGCTGTGTGGTCATCACTTCCAGCTTCCGACCGCTAACAGGCTCGTAAACCACTCCGGCTAATGCTAGTTCGCCTGCCTGATGCTTGCGGATGCACCAATTGTTATCTAATCCCCAGCCGGGAACGAATGCTGCATCATCAACACGTTCATCGACAGTTACAGGTACGCGGAAATCGAAAGGTGTTCCTTCCACAGGACGGATTTCACCGGTTAATGCGAACGATTCATCAAGTACCGTATAGAAATCGGCGTTGACCTGTAACTGGTGGTTTCGGATAGTTCCGTTACCTGCCCCTTTCAGGTTGAAGTATGAGTGGTTAGTTAACCCAATAATGGTTGCCTTGTCGGTAGTAGCTTCGTAATGGATTTTCAATTCGTTTTCATCCGATAAAAAGTAAGTGGCAGTAATACATAGGTTGCCTGGATATCCTTCTTCCCCGTCCGGAGAGAAAAGAGTCAGCACCAGCTCTTGTTGTGTCACTGATTTAACGGTCCATACCTTTTCATTATACCCATGTATTCCACCATGCAGGGAATTGGTTCCATTGTTTACAGGAAGCTGGTATTCCTCGCCATCCAACGTAAACTTGCCATCCTTTATACGGTTGGCAACACGTCCGCAAATCGCCCCGAAGTAGATTTCCTTTTCCATCACCTCTTCCAGGGTATCAAAGCCAAGTACTACGTCGTCAAATTTGCCGTTCTTATCTGCAACCATCAGGCGGAGTATCTTTGCACCGTAATTGGTAATGTCCACCGACATGCCTTTCTTGTTGAAAAGCGTGTATAATGACACCGGTTTACCATCCAGTTCTATCTGTAATTCTTTTACTGTCTTCATAAATAATGTGTTTTAAATAAGATAAGAACCCCTAACCCCTAAAGGGGGATTGAAGTTACTTCGTCTCTTTTGTTCAATTCAAACTTTATTTTTTAAAAACCATTTTCTAAACAAAAAAAGGGAAATATGAAGTCAAACTTGCATAATTCCCCTTTAGGGGTTAGGGGGCTTTTATTCCAACTTACAGGCTCCGTTACCAATCTCGGCAATATAAAATTCCGGTTTGAGCCCTGTTCTTGCTTCATAGTTTTTTCCTACTTTATCTATGAATGTATCGATTGCTTCATCCTTTACGAGTGATACGGTACATCCGCCAAAACCGCCACCGGTCATACGTGATCCGATAACGCCATCAATTTTCCAGGCTTCTTCAGCCATAGTATCCAGTTCCGGTCCGGTAACTTCGTAATCGTCACGCAAGGATACGTGGGAAGCATTCATTAGTTTGCCAAATTTAACCAGATCACCTGCCTTCAGAGCTTTTACAGCATCAGAGGTTCGTTGCACTTCACCTACTACGTGACGGGCACGTTTGCGGGCTATAGGGTCGGTAATCGCCGATTCAATCGATTTAAATTCAGCTTCAGTAAGTTCAGCCAGGTATTTCAGCGGACGAACTTTGTTCAGTTGTTCCACAGCCAGTTTACATTCTGCCACCCGTTGGTTGTACGCACCTGAATCCAGTTTGTGGGGACTGTGTGTATTTGAGATAAGAATTTTTACACCTTCAAGCTTTACCGGCACAAGTTCAAATTCCAGGGTATCGCAATTCAAATAAATAGCATGGTCTTTTGCCCCGTTTGCCGCTGCAAACTGATCCATGATACCGCAGTTTACAAGTGCAAATTCATGTTCGGCTTTCTGTCCGATCTGCGCTAGTACTGTCAGGCTGAATTTACTTCCCAGTTGATCATTCAACGCAAATGCTGTAACTACTTCCAGCGAAGCTGATGACGATAATCCTGCCCCGTTTGGAACATCTCCCCAAATCAAAATGTCATAGCCTTCTTTAATTTCAATGCCACGTTTGATGAACTGTGCAAAAACACCCAGTGGATAATTTACCCAGACTTTATCCAGTGGTGTGGTGAGTTGATCTAAGCCAAGTTCTACTATTTCCGGTTGATTCAGCGAGCGAAACTTTACAGTTTTACTATCATTTTTACGAATCAACAAATAGGTTCCAAAACTCAGGGCACAAGGAAAAACAGAACCTCCATTGTAGTCGGTATGTTCTCCGATAAGGTTTACACGTCCTGGTGCAAAATACACTGCATCAGCATCTTGTTTATAAGCAGCTTTAAAAGCCGATTTTAATTCAGTCGGGGTCATATATGTTTTTTTATTAGTATGAGTATAAGTCTACAAATTAACCTAAAAAAACCTGATTTGGGGAGTTTTTTTTCATGTTTTACAGCAGGCACCCTTAAATATAACAGGATTTAAGATTTATACAGAATGATTTAATGTCTTTTTGATTTTTTGTCAGGTCTGCTTCACTATCAAAAAAATGAAGAAAGAAAGCCATAACCCGACAATTCTTATAGTTATTTAATTTAAAATATTCCAAAATTCAAGAAACTCCCCCTTTTACGCAAATAAATCCACATTGACAGTCAGAAAGTGTCAGTAAATTTGTGCCATTAAAACACACTCTGTAAAATTAATCCTTAAAACGTACTAGTTTCATGTTTAATATTTCTTCCAGAACGGCATTAGTTGCACTCTTTCCATTTCTTACATGTCTGGTTTCAGCCACCACGTACTATGTTTCTCCTTCAGGTTCTTCATCCGGCAGTGGCACTATTGCGAGCCCTTATACTTTTACTGCCGGTATTGGCAAGTCGCTTACCGGAGGCGATTCGTTGATAGTGCGTGGCGGAACCTACGACCTTAGCACCACTCAAAATATCTCCAAATCAGGGA
>Ga0302165_10000480_pt1 | contig 14490 bp, 14 predicted proteins | sample I_Fen_E3_2_FD_193499 | JGI IMG/M metagenome (GOLD analysis project Ga0302165, IMG submission 193499) | Peat permafrost microbial communities from Stordalen Mire near Abisko, Sweden - I_Fen_E3_2 | ecosystem: Environmental > Terrestrial > Soil > Wetlands > Permafrost | place: Sweden: Abisko...
CTACACCTTCTTGATTTTCTATTTTAGCGATTACCTTTATATGTTCACCATGATTTTCTTTTAAAACTTTTTTAACATCTAGAACATCACTAGCTTTTCTTACAAAAGAAGCAGCTATGAAGTCAACACCCATTTTGCAACCGAATTTAATATCTTCAATATCTTTTTCAGTGATTGATGGTAACTTAATAACTACATTAGGAACATTAACACCTTTATGGTTTTTAATTTCTCCACCAACGACAACTTTAGTATGGATTGTTTTACCTTCAACTCCAGTAACTTTGAACTTTAAAAGACCATCATCAACAAGAATCTTTCCGCCTACTTTTATATCTTGGTAAAGTATATCATATGAAATTGAACATCTTTTTTCATCTCCAAGTATTTCTTCTCCACAAACAAATTCAAAATCATTGCCTTCAGTAAGAGTTACTCCATCATTTACGAAGTTATGAGTTCTAATTTTAGGTCCTTTGATATCTAGGACGATAGCTGTTGCAGAATCCATATCTTTGCTTATTCGTTGGATTAATTCAATTTTCTCTTTGTGTGATTCATGTGTACCATGAGAAAAGTTTAATCTTGCAGCACTCATTCCGATTTCGATAAATTTTCTTAAAGTTTCTTCATTATCACTTGCTGGACCAATAGTAAAAATCATTTTTGTTTTTTGCATAAAAACACCTCACATTAAAATTTTATATATTATACTTATAGTGTGTAAAATAATAAATCATAAAATAATAACAATATACATAAATATAGCAGTATTTTATGATAAACTAAGAAAAAGATATGTATAATGATATTTTATCACATAATTAGTGAAAGGAAGAGTATAGTATGAAAAGTTTAGAGAATATTACAGGGAAAAGAATTTTTTATCATTTTGAAGAGATAAGTAAAATACCAAGAGGATCCGGTAACGAAAAGCAAATAAGTGATTACTTACTTAATTTTGGAAAAAAATTAGGACTAGAATGTATCCAAGATGGAGCTTTAAATGTGATAATAAAAAAACCAGCATCAAAAGGCTATGAAAAAGCACCAATAGTTATAATTCAAGGTCATATGGACATGGTATGCGAAAAAAATAGTGAAAAAATACATAATTTCATGAAAGACCAAATAAAATTAATTGTTAAGGGTGATTATATATATGCAGATAAAACTACCCTTGGAGGAGATGATGGGATTGCACTTGCTTATGCAATGGCAATATTAGAAGATAATACTATAGAACATCCAGCTCTTGAAGTATTAATAACGTCTGATGAAGAAGCTGGAATGAGTGGTGCTATGGCAGTCCAACCTCATTATATTAATGGAAAAATTGTTTTAAATATAGATTCTGAAGAAGAAGGAAAACTTTTAGTTAGTTGCGCAGGAGGAATTAGAACAAAATCTACTATTCCTATTGAATGGTTAGATAAAAAGGAAAGCACAAAAGAATATACTCTAGTCATCAAAGGATTAAAGGGCGGTCACTCAGGAATGGATATTAACCTAGGAAGAGGAAATTCTAATAAGTTAATGGGAAGACTTTTAAAAGAAATCACAAATGAAATTAAATTAAATTTAGTTTCATTAAACGGTGGTTCAAAAAACAATGCAATTCCAAGAGAAGCTACAGCAATTGTATCAATTAATTGTGCGGATGAAAAAAAATTAATTGATTTAAAAACAAAAGTATGTGAAAATCTAAAAAAAGAATTCAGCAAAAAGGATTCAGACTTGAGAATATATTTACTAGAATATGAAAATAGTGTAGAAAAAGTATTTTCAGATGATACTACAACCAAAGTAGTTAATTTGTTATATATGTATCCAAATGGAGTAAATACAGTAAGTTCAGAAATAGAAGGATTAACAGAAAGTTCAACAAACCTTGGAGTATTAATAACTAATGAAAATGATATAGAATTTGATAGTGTAGTGAGAAGTTCTGTATTTTCATTAAGAGAAGAAATAGTTGAAAGAAATAAATGCATAACTGAACTTCTAGGTGGAATATTTGTAACTAATGCAGGATATCCATCATGGCCATATAAAACTCATTCAAAAATAAGACATTTATGTAAGGAAGTGTATTCTAAAATGTATGGCAAGGAGCCTGAAATTATTGCAATTCATGCTGGCATAGAGTGCGGATTACTAGAGGAAAAGCTAGGAGATTTAGATATGATTAGCTTTGGACCAAACATAATCGATATACATACCCCAAATGAACATATGAGTATATCCTCTGCTAGCAGATGCTTTGAATACTTATTAGAAGTACTTAAGCAAATAAGAGATTAATATATAAGATAATAAGAAATAATAAACAAAACCTCAGTGTATTATTGATAACATTGAGGTTTAAATTTTGCCTTATTTTATAAAAGAAATTAGATTTATTAGATTTTAACAGGTAATAGTTTAAAGAAAATAGCAAAAAAATAAGGGGATAAGAACTGACAAGATATAGAATGAAAAGTCAGAAAATTATAAATTTACAGTAAATGACCATTATGTAGAGAAATATTAAGGAAAATGGAGATATTTTGCTGTAAGTAAATATATAAACATGTTAATAGTTTGACCTGTATTAAATTTATGAATATACTAGTGAATGTCTAAAAATTAAAAGACAATATAAACAAAAACGAAAATGAAAATGTTTTCTATATTAATATATAATCAGATAGTGGAGAGGAAATAAAGATGAAAAATAAAAATAATATGCTTATAAAATGCATAATTGTAGCTTTTGTTTTTTCAGGAGTTTGCCTTCTTAATACTCAAAATGTTAAAGCTGATACTACACTAACATCTAGCAAAGGAATTACACTTAAAACTAGTGAACTTAAAACAGCTAAAGTTATTAAAGCACCTTCTGATACAGAAACAACATCAGATAGTGAAAGTAAAGCTTCAAGAGGAGCTATTAGCAAAGGTAACGAAGTTGTTAATTATGCATATAAATTTTTAGGGAAGCCATATGTTTATGGAGCAAATGGCCCAAATGCTTTTGATTGTTCAGGATTAACACAATATGTATACAATAAATTTGGCGCAGGTTTATCTCGTACTACATACACTCAAGTAGAAGAAGGAACTAAAGTAAAAAGAAGTGATTTAAGAGCGGGAGATTTAGTCTTTTTTAATACAGAAGGTTCAATAAGCCACGTTGGTATTTATATTGGAGATGGAGAGTTTATACATGCACCAAGAACAGGAAAACCGGTAATGGTAAGTTCTTTAGGTGATGGGTACTACTTAGAAAAATATGCAACTGCAAGAAGAATCTTTAATTAGAAAATTACGGACAGTTTGAAATATAGATACATAGTTACATTCTTCTATTTTATAGGAGGATGTAATTTTTTTATTTAACATAACTCATATATGTGTAACTTATAGAATAAATATAGTATATAAAAAGGGGGTTATACTATGAGGTACACAAGATATGAATATAAGAAATCAGGGAAAATAAAATTTCTATGTAGCATTGCTGTTATTGCTTCAATATCTATAGGTTGTGGATTATATATTAGTACTTTTATTTTTAATGGAAAACAGATTCAGGATAATAATATTAATAATTCAAGAAATTCAACTGAAGGAAATTATCAAGGCGAAGTTCAAAAAATTATAGCATTACAATGTGGATATTATTCTAAAGAAGAAAATGCTAAAGAATTAGTAACTCCAATATCAAAATATTGTCAGCCTTTTATAGTAGAAGAAGATGGTAAATACAGAGTATTAGCTGGAATATATAAAGAAGAAGAGGGTTTGAAAAAATTGGAGGAACTTAAAGCAAATAATATTGATGTTGCTAAAATTAATTTTAATATTTCAAGTAATAATGAAGAAAATAAACAAATTATAGAAATTATAGATGGATTTCTAACAATTGTAAGCAAACTTCAAGAGAGTGAAGTTAAAAGTATAAAAACAGCAGAGTTCAAAGAATGGGCAGATACAGTTATAAATGATGGTAATAGTATTAAATCTAAAAAAACAGATGATTTAAGTAGCTATGTAAAAAATTTGCCAGATGAAATAAATAAAGCAAATAGCAATACAAATATACAAGAATTATACAAATTAATTAAGACATATTGAAAAAAAAATTAATAATTATTACAACAAAATTACATTTATATAAAAAAATCTATAAGTTGGCATAACAGACTTGTTTAAGAACATCTTAAATGATAAACTATAGGATATAGAAATGATTTATAGGGAGACCTGTCATTTCTATACTCTAAAAATTAGTTTAGTTAAAAAATTAACATGTCTATAAACTATATTATTTGTCAATAATATAGTTTAGATTATTTATTTTAGGATGTGAATATATGAAAATAGTATTAGCTTCTGCTTCAGAGAGAAGGCAAGAACTTTTATGTAGATTAATTGAAAATTTTGATATAATAGTCAGTGATTTTGATGAAGATAAAGTTCTCTTTGAAGGGTCTATAGATAGATATGTTAAAGATGTGGCTTTAGGTAAGGCGCTTGATATTAAAGATAAACTAAATGATGATGCAATAATAATATCAGCAGATACTATAGTTACATTAGATGATAAGATACTTGGAAAACCAAAGGATGAAGAAGATGCTTTTAAGATGTTAAAATCACTTCAAGGCAGAAAACATTCAGTTTATTCTGGTATTGTTGTTATTAATACAGCTAGAAATGTAATTAAACAAGAAAGCTTAGCTACAGAAGTTACTTTTTCTGAAATAAGTGATGATGAAATACTAGAATACATAAAAACTGGTGAGCCTTTAGACAAAGCTGGAGCTTATGGGATTCAAGGTATAGGTGGAATATTTGTTAAGGAAATAAAAGGATGTTATTATAATGTTGTTGGACTTCCGTTAAATAAATTGAAATTTATGCTAGAAGAAGTAAAATAATTTGAGGGAATGAAGGGGTATCATATATGTGGAGGTAATGTATTAATGGACAGTAGCCTTAAGATTAAGGATATACCACAAAATGAAAGACCTAAAGAAAAGTTATTGACCTATGGAGCTGATAGTTTAAGTAATTCAGAGTTATTAGCAATTATACTGCGAACCGGAACTCAAGGAGAAAATGTACTTCAACTGAGTGGTAGACTTCTATCAGAGTTAGATGGATTAGATGGAGTTTTAAGCGCAAGCTTTAATGATATAACATCTATAAAAGGTATTAAAGACGGAAAAGCTTCTCAAATTTTAGCATTATCTGAGCTTTTTAGGAGATTTAGAACATTAAAAGCAATGAAAGAAGATGTTAAGATTAATTCGCCCAAAGACTTAGCAGACCTTTTAATTGGAGAAATGAATGAGCTAACTCAAGAAGTTTTGAAGGTCGTATTATTAAGTACAAAAAATATAATTATTGGAACAAAGGATGTTTTCAAAGGCAGCTTAAATACATCTATAGTTCATCCACGCGAAATATTTAAGCAAGCAATAGATAAGAATAGTTCATCTATAATTATATGTCATAATCATCCATCGGGCGATCCAACGCCTAGTAAGGAAGATATAAACATTACATTAAGAATTAAAGAATGTGGAAACATAATAGGAATTCAATTAGTTGACCATATTATAATAGGAAATAATAAATTTGTTAGCCTCAAAGAGAGAGGACTAATATAGAATCGGAAGGGGAAAAAATAAATGGGATTTTTTGGATCAGGAAAAGATATGGGGATAGATTTAGGAACTGCAAATACATTAGTATTTGTAAAAGGTAAAGGAATTGTTTTAAGAGAACCATCTGTTGTTGCTGTGAATACAATGACTAGAAGAACATTAGCAGTTGGATCAGAAGCTAAACTTATGATAGGTAGAACTCCAGGAAATATAGTAGCTATAAGACCACTTCGAGATGGAGTAATAGCAGATTTCGATATAGCTCAAACAATGATGAAAAATTTAATAGAAAAAGTATCAACAAAAAATGCATTTAAGAACCCAAGAATAATAGTTTGTTATCCATCAGGTATTACTGAAGTTGAAAAGAGAGCTATTGAAGAGGCAACAAAGCTTTCAGGAGCGAGAGACGTTATTTTAATGGAAGAACCAATGGCAGCGGCAATTGGAGCCGGACTTCCAGTAAGTGAACCAACAGGAAGTATGATAGTTGATATCGGTGGTGGTACTACAGAAGTAGCTGTTATTTCTTTAGGTGGTATAGTAACTAGTAAGTCTCTTAGAAAAGCAGGAGATGAATTAGATCAATCAATAATATCTTATATTAAAAAAGAATTTAACTTAATGGTTGGAGAAAGAACTGCTGAACAAGTTAAAATGGAAATAGGATCAGCTTATAAAACTGAAGATGAAGAAATGGTAATGGACATAAAAGGAAGAGATTTAATTTCAGGTCTTCCAAAGACTGTTCAAATTTCAGAATCTCAAGTGAGAGAAGCATTAAAAGAGCCTATATATGCTATTATAGAGGCGATTAAAACTACATTAGAAAAAACACCACCTGAACTTGCAGCAGATATTATAGAAAAAGGAATAATGCTTGCTGGCGGTGGGGCTTATCTAAGAGGCTTAGATGTATTGATAAATAAAGAAACAAACATGCCTGTACATATTGCGGAGGCACCTCTTGATTGCGTAGTACTTGGAGCAGGGAAGGCACTAGAAGATTTCGATAAAATTAGTAGAGATCAAAGAGGTTAATATATGAAGCTTCTTAGGAATAAACTGGCAGTAACTATTATAGTACTGTCAGTTAGCTTTTTAGTATTAATAGTTTATACTGTCAAGAAAGATAATAGAAGTATTATTGAAAATGGTGCCGGTAGTACTTTGAATCCTGTACAAAGTCTTGTGTATAAAGGAACTGACAAAATTAAAGAAACTTTAGACTTTTTTTTGAATTTTTCAGAAGTAAAAGCACAAAATAAAGAATTAGTTAATAAAAACCAAGAGCTTGAAAATGAATTAAGCACTTATTCAGATTTGAAAGAAGAAAATGATAGATTAAGAAAAGTATTAAACTTCGCAGAAGAAAGAAATAATTATAACTATATAGCATGCGATATAATAGGTTATAGCGGAGGAAACTTTTTAGATGGATATATAGTTAATAAAGGTGAAAATGAGAATATTCAAAAAGGCATGATTGTTATAGAAGCTCAAGGATTGGTAGGGCAAGTAACAAGTGTAGGAAGCAATTGGAGTATAATTCAATCTTTAGCTAATGAAAATATAGCAGTAAGTGTTATGGTTGAAAGTACTAGAGATGCTACTGGATATTTAAAGGGTTTTAGGGATAGTAAAAATAGCAATTTAGCAAAAGTGTACGATCTTCCAATGGATTCTGAAGTTAAAGAAGGCGATATAATAATGACTTCTGGAGTAGGGATGCTTTACCCAAAGGAAATTAGAATTGGGGAAGTAATTTCAGTAGAAGAAGATAAGATAAAAGTAATGAAAAGTGCAGTTGTAAAACCATATGTAGATTTTAATAAATTAGAAGAATTATTTATTGTCTCTCCGAAGGATACGAGAGAAATTAAATATAATTAGGGGTTCATAAATGGAAAAATTAATTATTATTTTAGTTTCTATAGGTTTAGTTATATTAGACAATTCATTAGTTCCATTTTTTTCAATAAAAGGGGCTTATCCTAGTTTGTTATTCACATTTGCTATTGCTTATTCAATAATAAATGGGAAAGAAAAGGCTATATTTATAGGTGTTGTGAGTGGAATACTTCAAGATGTTTTCTTTTTTCATGGATTTGGAGTGAATTCTTTATTGAATTTATTATTATGTCTTTTAGCAAGCTTTGTTGGAGAGGGAATAGTAAAAAATAAGAGATTAATACCTGTAGTTTCAATTTTTTGTATTACAATAATAAAATATATGGGAATATTTTTAATGTTTTATTTGTTAGATATCAATATACAATTTTCAAAAAGTATTATTATGGGAATATATAATGGAGTAGTAATGTTCTTTGTATATAAGGTAGTAATGAATGTTTATGATGATGAATATTCAAAACAAAGGTGGAGGTTTAAATGATATTAAATAAACCAACAAATAAAAAGAAAAAGAAGACTTCTAGGTATACTGTTTTGTGTATTATTATGGGGATTATATTTGGAATTATTACTTTGAAATTATTATATATTCAAGTGTTTAGTTATCAAGAATATAAGGACAGAGCAGATGTTACATCAACAAGGTTTGTATCAGATAAAGCTCCCAGAGGAAAAATATATGATCAAAAAGGCAATGTTTTAGCAACTAATAAACAAACATATACAATTACATATACTAAAACAGATGATTCAGATAAGCAATTTTATACAACAATGAAAGAACTTTTTAAAATATTAGACGAAAATAAAGAGACTATTCAAGATACATTACCATTAAAAATAGATAGTGATAATGGGATATATTTTGAATATAAAAGTAACGGTAAAGAAGCTCAAAATCAGGAAGAGTTGAGATTTAAAAAAGATAGAGGTATAAATGATACTTTAAAAAATAAAAATAAAAAATTGAAAGATGTTGAAGAATTATCTGATGAACAAAATGCACAATTAGATCAAGAACTTTTAAATATGAAACCTAAAGAAGCTTTTTATGCTTTAGTTAGATCTTATAATTTAATTGAACTTGTAGATCCAGACTATAAGACAAAAGCTAAAAGCAATATATACTCTAAAATGACAGATGAAGAATTGACTAATGTAATTTTAAATGGAGGATATACTTTAAATGACATTAGAAAATTCATGGTTATAAAAGATTCTATAAAAATGCAAAGTTTTAAAGGCGATAGATCAGCAACCATTGCAGGAAATATTGAGAGAGATACAGCTTTTATAGTATATCAAAAACTTATAGATTTATCAGGAATAGATGTTAGATTAGCACCAATAAGATATTATCCATATAATAATTTAGCATCTTCAGTTTTAGGTTATGTATCTTCAATTAATGATACTCAAAAAGAAAAGTATGAACTTAAAGGGTACGATGTTTCATCTGATTTAATTGGTACATCAGGTATAGAATCAGCTTTTGAAGAACAATTAAAGGGAGTCAAGGGTGGAACAACTATTAAAGTTAATTCGCAAGGTAGAAAGACTCAAGAATTATTTAAACTTGAATCTTATCCTGGAAAGGATGTTCATCTTACTATAGACAATGATATTCAATATGCAGCAGAACAAGGATTGACTGATGCTATGGAGAATTTACAAAAGAATGTACTAGATACGGATGGAAGTAAATTTCCAAATGCAACAAGAGGAGCGGTAGTTGCAGTTGAGGTTAAAACAGGAAGAATTTTATCACTAGCAAGTTATCCTAATTTTAATCCTAATTTATTTGCAGTTCCAGGACAATTAACAACAGAGGAGAACAAACAATATTTTAATCCTGACTACGAGGCATTTGGAAAAGAATTAATACAAAGAATGGGTTTAAACAAAACTGTTGATGATCTATTCCCAATAGGAACTGATGGATACAGAACAGATAAATATGATTTGTATCCAAGACCAACTTATAATTATGCTACTATGTCATTAAATCCACCAGGGTCTACATTTAAGCCACTTACAGCTGTTGCAGGTTTAGAATCTGGTGCAATAAGCCCTGATACAATTATAAATGATACAGGTAAATTTAATATACATCCAGAAACTTTTGGTACTGGTTTTAATCCATCAGGACTAGAAGCTGCAATGGGACCAATAAATTTAACTACAGCTATAGGACAATCAATTAACTATTAATTCTATGAAACAGCATATAGAATGTATATGCAAAAGCTAGAGCAAGGAGAAAGTAAAATTGAGGCTTTAGATTCTATTGCAAAATATGCTTGGCAATTTGGTTTAGGTGTTGATCCTAATGATCCGAGTAGCAAGCAAAAAGCTACAACAGGAATAGAAATAGGAGAAAGCTTTGGGCAAACATATAACTTTACATCGTGGAAAGAAAATCAAATAGCATATGCTAAATTTAACTTAGTTGACGCATTAGAAAACGGAGATTATAATGGAAAAACTTTCATTCCATTTGATATACGCGCTTTAGATGATGATAATGACCAAGTTAAAAATTCCAAAAAAGCTATAAAGGATAAAGTTGCAGAAAGTTTAAACAAGGTTGGCGTTGATGAAGCATCAATGATGAGCCATGATAATTTTGCAAAGGATGTTAAAAATGATATTAAGAATATAATGGAATATTCTGATATATATAAGAACAGAATTGCAGGGAAGCAAGTAAATTTAGATAATCAAGCTACAAGTATAGCAGAAGCTATAGCTCAATTTACAATTAATAATGAACCTGGAGAAATAAAAACTCCAGCTCAGATTGTTAATGCATCAATAGGCCAAGGTATGAATAACTTTACTCCAATGCAGTTAGTATCATATATTTCAACACTTGCTAATGGTGGAACGAGATATAAGCTTCATTTGGTTGATAAGATTACTGATAATGATGGTAATATAGTACAAGAATTTAAACCGGAAGTATTAAATACAGTGTCAATATCAAAGAGTACTCAAAAGGCAGTTAAAGACGGTATGAAAGCAGTTAATAATAGTCAAGAAGGTACAGCAGCAACTGCATTTAGTGGATTTCCAATACAAACAGCTGGTAAAACTGGTACAGCCGATTTTGCATCTGATCAAAGAGAAAAAGGAAGAAAACCTTATGCAACTTATGTAAGTTATGCTCCAGCAGATGATCCGCAAATAGCTGTAGTTGCAGTAGTATTTGATGGAGGGCATGGAGGTAATATTGCATCAGCAGTTAGAGCAGTTTATGAAGCATATTTTAAGGATGAATTATTAAAAATGGATCCAACTTACGCTTCAAAATCAGAGTCTTTCAAAAAGTATGTTATTGATAATCCAAATCATAAAAGTGAGAGTACTTTAAAATAAAGCACTAGTAATGCACAGAATGAAGAGTAGATAACAACACAATTGGTACGGCAAATTAACAATAATAAAAAGAAGCATTTTAAATATCCATACTATGTATACAATAATGAAAATTTTATACATAGTATGGATATTTTTTTGTATGATAAAATAATTAATAATATAAGTTATAATTAATATTGTTAATTATTTAATTTATTGGAGGTAATAATGAAATATGATAATATTTTAAAAGGAAAATTTATTTCAAGACCAAATAGATTTATTGCACACATTGAAATTAATGGTAAAGCAGAAATTTGCCATGTTAAAAATACAGGAAGATGCAAAGAATTATTAACTGCGAGTGCAATAGTATTTGTTCAAGAAAATAATAATCCAAAGAGAAAAACCAAGTTTTCATTAATAGGTGTTATAAAAGGAAAAAGAATGATTAACATGGATTCACAAGTGACTAATAAAGTTGTTCATGAGTGGATATTAAATGGTAATCTGATTCCAGAGGTCACTTTAATAAAGCCAGAGAGTAAATATAATAATTCTAGATTTGATTTTTATATTGAAACAAAAAATAGAAAAATTTTCATAGAAGTAAAAGGGGTTACATTAGAAAGTGAAGGCATTGTAAAGTTTCCAGATGCACCTACAGAAAGAGGAGTTAAGCATGTTAAAGAACTTTGCGATTGTGTAAAAGAAGGATATGATGCTTATATAATATTTGTAATACAAATGAAAGATGTATTACATTTTGAACCTAATTTAGAAATGCATAAAGAATTTGCAGAAGCATTAAAAGAAGCTAAAAAAAATGGTGTAAATATACTTGCAGTTGATTGCGAAGTTAAAGAAGATAGCATTGATATAAGAGACTATGTTAAGGTTATCATATAAGGAATATTAAAAAAATAACAAATCGGTATACCCCTTCGGTGCTCTACTCTTAAAAATATTGAAGTATTATAATAACTACAAAGCAGGTAAAATTACAAAATTTTAGGTTATATGTATTTTGGTAAAATTTTATTGAAAATTATTGAAAGATATATACAAAAATAGTTATTATAATGATATAATCTTAAATAGGTTGGCATTTTTAAAACAATTTACTATTTTAGCTGACAAGATTCATTGGAGGAAATGAATGTATAATAATGATGGTATTTTAATAAAAGGGAATAAAGATGGAATAAATACAACTATTCATATGAATAAGTTTGCTTGTTTTGAAGATATGCTTAAAATGTTAATAAAAAAACTTTCTAAAGGAAAGCATTTTTATAAAGGTACAACGTTAATTTTGAAAATGGATTTAAAATTAATTAATAAGAAAGAACTTGAAATTATTAAGAATGCGTTGTTAACTGAAATAGAAATAAAGGATATCGTGTTAGAAGATATAGAAAAAGAAATTGAACAAGTACATGAAAAAGAAACTAGAATATTTTCTGGTGTATATGAAGGAAAAACTAAATTTTTAAGAAAAACAATTAGAGGAGGCCAATCTATAAGTTACCAAGGTAACATAGTTATAATTGGTGATATAAATAGTGGAGCAGAAATATATGCAGACGGAAATGTAATTGTTTTAGGAGTCATAAAAGGTAAAGTAAGTGCGGGAACAAATGGAAATACAAAAGCAGTAATTGCTGCATTTTTATTGCAACCAGAAATTCTAAAAATTGCAAATGTTATAGCAATGTCTCCAGATGATATTGAAAAACCAAGTTACCCCGAGCTTGCAAAGATTAAGGATGGGGCAATAATAGTTGAACCGTATTTACCTAAAAAATATATATATTAGAATGTCGGAGGGATTTGTAAATGGGAGTATCTATTGTAATAACTTCAGGTAAAGGTGGTGTTGGTAAAACAACTACTACAGCGAATATAGGAACTGCTTTAGCATCAATTGGAAAGAAAGTTGTTGTTATAGATGGTGATACAGGACTTAGAAATTTAGATGTATTACTAGGATTAGAAAATAGAATAGTATATACAATAATAGATGTTATAGAAGGAAGATGTAGATTAAAGCAAGGGCTTATAAAAGACAAAAGATTTCCTAATCTATGCTTATTACCTACTGCACAAACAAAAGATAAAGATGATATAAGTGCACAAGATATGCTTAAAATAGTAAATGAATTAAAAGAAGATTTTGATTATGTATTAATAGATTCACCAGCAGGTATTGAACAAGGATTTGAAAATGCAGTTATAGGTGCTGAAAGAGCAATTATAGTTGTAAATCCTGAAATTACGTCTGTTAGAGATGCAGATAGAGTTATCGGAAAACTTGATTCAAAAGGATTAGAGGATCATGCAGTAATTATAAATAGATTAAATTATGAAATGACTAAAAATGGAGATATGCTTGACGTAAGTGATATTATAGAAACTCTTTCAATAGAATTATTGGGAGTTGTACCAGATGATAAGAATGTAACAGTTTCAACTAATAAAGGAGAACCTATTGTATTAGTTGAAAATGCTTATGCTGGACAAGCATTTAAAAATATTGCAAGAAGAATTACAGGCGAAGAAGTTCCTCTTATGAATTTAAATATAGAAGATAATCAAGGCTTTTTTGGATCCTTAAAAAAGCTATTTAAGCGTAATTAAGGGAGGAAGGAAAGATGGGTTTTTTTAGAAATTTAAGTAACAAACCAACACCTAAAGAAGTCGCAAAAGATAGATTAAAATTGATTCTTATACATGATAGAGGAGAGATTGCTCCTGAGATTGTAGAAAAAATAAGAGAAGAGATATTAGCAGTAATTTCTAAATATATTGATATACAAGTAGATGACGTGGAAATATCTGTGAATAAAAGTGACGATGAAGAAGGAGAAAATACTTCTGCATTAATAGCTAATATTCCTATTAAGGGTTTAAGAGGAAGATAAAATAAGGATGTATAAGATAATTAAATATTTTAAGATAAAGTGAAATATAAGAGATGTGTGTTAGAAAACTAGAAAGCTTAGTTTTTCTTAAGCAATATCTCTTATATTTTTTTAGTTAAACATATATACCTAAAATGTATGAATAATATATAAGATAAGTAGTAGATACTATTTATAGATTATTACAAAATTATTATGTTTCATCACATGAATACAATTATTATGGAGAATGAAGTAATAATAATGTATAATTAAAAGTGATCGAATTATACAAAAATACATTTGATTAAAGAAATAGAAATATTAAATTAGGGGGTGAAGTATTGTTTAAGCAATTTAAATTGGATGTGAGATTAATTAAAGAAATTGATAAAACTATATTAGTTTCTTTAATTCTTTTAATTTTATATGGTACATTAAATATATATTTATGTACAAAAGGACAATATGGATTGTCTTATGTTAAAAAGCAATCTTTTTGGTTTGTATTATCTATGTTTGCACTGTATATTTTTATGGCAGTTGATTATACAACAATATTTAATTATGTTCCCATTTTTTATTGGGGTTCAGTAGTACTTCTTTTATTGGCAAAAATTCCTGGAATCGGTATGGTTGTTAATGGAGCAAGAGGA
>Ga0302165_10000485_pt1 | contig 14402 bp, 13 predicted proteins | sample I_Fen_E3_2_FD_193499 | JGI IMG/M metagenome (GOLD analysis project Ga0302165, IMG submission 193499) | Peat permafrost microbial communities from Stordalen Mire near Abisko, Sweden - I_Fen_E3_2 | ecosystem: Environmental > Terrestrial > Soil > Wetlands > Permafrost | place: Sweden: Abisko...
AGGTTATATTAGATGGTTCACAAATGCCTGAGAATTCAAATAGTATTTTAGTAATGAATGGTGATTATTGGCATGTATATGGTTTAGATCTTTCTAATGCATCAGATAGTACAAAAGGATTAGGAATATCTGGAAATAACAATATCGTTGAGATGTGTGATGTTCACGATAATGGAACAACAGGTCTTCAAATAAGTCGTTCTAGTGGAGAGCCAAAGCAATGGTGGCCATCAAACAATTTAGTTAAAAACTGTACATCATATAATAACTGTGATCCATTAATGAATGATGCTGATGGATTTGCAGCTAAACTTACAGTTGGTGATGGTAATAAATTCTATGGATGTATTTCTCACAATAATATTGATGATGGCTGGGATTTATATGCTTATAATAAAGTTGGTTGGGGACAAATTGGTGCAGTTGTAATTGAAAATTGTGTTTCTTACAACAATGGTTATGTACCAGGAATTGCCAAATATGGCGAAGGAAATGGATTTAAACTTGGTGGAGAAGGCGTACCAGGAGCACATCAGTTAATTAATTGCATTTCGTTCAATAATACAGGTAAAGGTATAACAAGCAACAATGGACCAGATTGCCAGGTTATTAATTGTACTTCATATAACAATAATTTCTATTATGCAACTGGATTACAAACAGACGCAAATTCATCTAGTGGTAAGGTAAGTGCTAGATCCAATATTGGTCTTTCACCTTTGAATGGAAGTAAATATACTGGAAAAACTAATTTCGTGTTAAAGAATACAATTTCTGTATATACATTAGATAAAGGTGTTGCTGATGATTTACAAGTAATTGGGCAAGATCCATTAGAAAGTGAAAACAACTATTTAGTAAAAGAAGTTGGTGGTTCATTTACTGTAGCACCTAGTAACAGTGCATTAACTAATTCAACTAGTGGTTCATTTACAGTAGCACCTAGTTATGCAACTGTATTACTTAAAACAGTTAATATTACAGGAAAAGAATTACCTGCTGATTTATTTAATTCATTAGATACATCAGTTCTACCAACAAGAAATGCAAATGGTACTATAAATATGCATGGATTGTTAGAAATTAGTGCTGCATATGCTTCATTGGGATTAGGTGCAACTATTGTTACAACTGGAGCAGCTATCTCAGTGGCACCAGAAAAAACAACAGTAATAACATCTCCAAAAACTGGTGATGCAACACATATTTACTTATTCTTCACATTAAGTATTATGAGTGGTGCAGCTTTAGTAGGATTATACTTCTACAATAAGAAAAGAAAAACAGCTGTAAGATAGTAAAAACAACAATTCAATGAAAGAAGTCCGTTCAGAATGTTTTGAGTTCTGAACGGACTTCTTTCGTTTGATTATTGTTAATGTTCTATAAATATATGCTTTTTTCTTATAAACCCGAACTAATCCTTAGTTTAATACCTTACGAAGAAAGTTCTGAGTTCTTTCATTCTTCGGGCTAGTAAATACCTCTTCTGGTGTGCCCTCTTCGACAATCATACCATCGTCCATAAAGATTACTCTGTCGGCAACTTCTTTTGCAAATCCCATTTCATGAGTTACAACAACCATTGTCATTCCGCCTTCTGCGAGCTTCTTCATGACATCAAGCACTTCACCTACCATCTCTGGATCAAGGGCGGAGGTTGGCTCATCAAAAAGCATTACGTGTGGATTAAGCGCTAAAGATCTAGCAATTGCAACTCGTTGCTTTTGGCCACCTGATAATTGAGCAGGATAGTTATCTGCTTTGTCGGCAACGCCAACACGAGTTAGAAGGTCCATAGCAATCTTTTGTGCTTCGTCCTTTGACATGATTTTATGCTTGATTGGAGCAAGTGTTATATTTTCTAGTATTGTGAGATGTGGAAATAAGTTAAATTGTTGAAATACCATTCCTACGTCACGTCTCATTAAGTTGATATCCGTATTTTTTTCCATAAGGTCGATTCCATCTATTACAATGGATCCTTCGTTTGGTTCTTCTAAACGATTGAGGCAACGAAGCAAAGTACTTTTTCCAGAACCGGAAGGCCCAATTACGACGACACATTCACCGGGTGTAATGTGAGCATCAATTCCTTTTAATACTTCTAAGTCACCAAAATGTTTGTGCAAATTATTAATGTATATCACCTTTTCGTAACCTCCTTTCAAATAAATTCAAGAGCTTCGTTAAAATCTTAATCAGAATATAGTAAATAATTGCGATTGCAATTAATGGGTAGAAGGCTTCATACGTCCTTGAAATAATGAAATCAGATGCTTTCGTTAAATCCTGAATAGCAATGTAACCTACAATCGCTGTTTCTTTAATTAATGTGATAAATTCATTGCCAAGTGCTGGAAGAATATTCTTGATTGCCTGTGGCATTACGATGTAACGCATTGTTTCATTATATGAGAACCCGAGGGAACGTCCACCTTCCATCTGACCATTATCAACTGCGAGTATTCCTGCACGTATGATTTCGGCGACATATGCACTGCTGTTAAGACCAAATGTTAATACAGCAGCCACAAATCCGAACCGATTGTGGAAAACTACCATGTACATAATAAGAAGCTGTACCATAGATGGTGTACCACGAATAATATCAATATAGATGTTGGCAATTCTTGAAAGTATTGTCTTTTTGCCAACTATAATTTCTGAGAGTTTCATTAATGCCAAAACAAAACCAAGAACGACACCAAGTAGAACTGCAAGTAAGGAAATAGAAATCGTAATTCCAAGACCATTTAATAATCGAATGTAGCCATTTGTCTGCACAAATACTCGGTCAAGTTTATCAACAAATTTAACAAATGGGTTAGTTGAAGTTGTAGCATCAGTAGTACTTGTACCATTGATATAAGTGGCAACCAACTGATCAAAGGTTCCGTTTGCCTTAACACGAGCCAAACCCTCATTTAAATCAGCTAATAATGCTGTATTGCCTTGTTTGACGGCAATTGCATATTCTTCTGTAGAAGTATCCTCAACGATGTATTTTAATGATTCTTTATTCGCTTTTACAAACGCTTGCGCTGGATTGGCATCGATTACGACTGCGTCTACGCCACCATTTTTTAGCTCAAGTACTGCATCAGTACCTTTTTTGAAACGTTTTACATTTGTTGTAGAATCTGTGATAACGTCGTTGTCATCTGCTGGTGTTGCTAGAAAATCACCAGTTGTACCTTCTTGTACAGCGATGTCCTTGCCATTTAAATCAGCAAGATTGGTGATGCTGCTATCGATAGGAACGATAATATACTGTGTTGCAGTATAGTATGCGTCTGAAAAATCGACACTTTGTTTTCTGTCTTCGGTAATCGTCATGCCGGCAATTGATGCATCAAGACCGCCAGTTGTTATGGAAGCAATTAAAGATTTGAATTCCATATTCTTAATTGTGACGTCATAGCCCATCTCTTTACCAATTGCTTTTATTAGGGCAATATCAAAGCCATCTTCAACACCATCATTATTGATGTATTCAAATGGTGGAAATTCAGCGTTAGTACCAACTAGCAGGGTTTTGTTAGTTGTGGTTGATTCGCTTTTTCCACAGCCTGTTAATGAAAACAGTAGGCATAGGACGAGAAGGGATAGAACTAGTCTAAATCTCTTTTTCATATTAATTCTTTTCTCCTTTTCTTTTCTTTTCATTATTCATGAAACAGATATTTTAATTATACATATTTTTCGAATAAAAATCCACTTGAAATATATAAAATCATAGTGTATGCTTTATTTATCGGTTGCAAATAACCTATAACCCAATAAATTAAATATGAAACGATATACCCTTCGAGGAGACGATAAATGAACTTCAAACCATGCATTGACATACACAATGGAAAAGTAAAGCAAATTGTTGGAGGTAGCTTACTAGATACTGGCAACCAAGCCGAAGAAAATTTCGTATCACAGCAAGATGCTTCCTTCTATGCAGAGTTATATAAGAACAACAAAATCAAAGGTGGACATATTATTCTTCTTAATTCAGCAGATTCCAAGTATTATGAGTCTGATTTGAAGCAAGCGCAATTAGCCTTACAAAGCTACCCTGGTGGCCTTCAAATTGGCGGTGGAATTACAGCGGATAATGCGAAGTCATTTCTTGATATGGGAGCTTCTCATGTTTTGGTGACTTCATATGTATTCAAGGATGGAAAAATCAATTTTGATAATCTGAATGCAATTGTAAATGCAGTGGGGAAAGATAGACTTGTATTAGACCTTAGTTGCAGGAAAAAAGATGGCGAATACTATATTGTCACTGACAGATGGCAAAAGTTTACTGAAGTAAAACTAAAAGAAAGTACATTAGATCTCTTAGCAAATTACTGTGATGAATTTATGATTCATGCAGTTGATGTGGAAGGCAAGGCGAGTGGTATTGATAAAGAATTAGTAACAATGCTTGGGAATTGGTCGAAAATACCAATTACATATGCTGGAGGAGTAGGCTCATTTGAAGATATTGATCTAATTCAGAAACTTGGACAAAATAAAATAGATGTTACGGTTGGAAGTGCATTAGATCTTTTTGGCGGCAATATGAAGTTTGAAGAAGTGCTTGAAAAATGTGATAATTAGGAAGAAATCCCAAATCAGCAAGAAATCCAAAATCAATAAGCAATCCCCAGTTAGCAAGAAATCCAAAATCAGCAAGCAATCGAAAAGTAGCAGACAAATAGACAATTAGTAAGTAGATTGAGAATTGATCGAAAAATCGAGGATTAGTAAGTAGATAAGGAAAGGAAATACAATGTTTTATCCAGAAAAAGGTTCTGTAAATTTTCAGAAAGAATTGGAAAAGTTAATTTTAAAACTTGAACACCAAGGCAAGATCCCAACATTGCTTCTACATAGCTGTTGTGCGCCTTGCAGCAGTTATGTTATCGAATATTTGTCACAGTATTTTCATCTGACCGTATTTTACTATAATCCAAATATTTCTGAACGGGAAGAATATGAAAAGCGAGTAGAGGAGCAAAAACGTCTCATTAGGGAGTTCCCAGTAAAATATAAAGTCGATTTTCTGGAAGGTATTTATGATAATGAGAATTATAATAAGATAATTTTGGGTCTTGAAGATTGTAAAGAAGGCGGAGAACGTTGCTTTGTTTGCTATGATATGCGTCTGCGAGAAACGGCTAAAGTTGCAAAAGAAGGCGGATTTGACTATTTTACAACCACACTTTCCATTAGCCCTTTAAAAAATAGTGCTAAATTAAATGAAATTGGCTATCATCTTGGAATAGAATATGGCATAGAGTATCTACTGTCGGACTTTAAGAAGAAAGAAGGATATAAGCGCTCTATTGAATTATCAAAGGAGTATGATTTGTACAGACAGAATTATTGCGGATGTATATTTTCAAAAAATCAAAGTATTGAATCGGAATAATGAAAATCAAAGCAATGAAATAAAAATAATTAAATCAAAATATCTAAAAACGAAATAATAGAAAGAAAAATTATTGATTCAGCAATTAGAAATAGCAAAACAAGGTTTATTGGCGGCGAGGTTGAAAAACCTCGCTTTTTTACGCAATATTCCAACAAAATATTTCAACAAAGATTTTTATGTAAAGTTTAATATATTTGTTACAAATTGTATATTTAATTTGTATTACTATCAGAAAGGGAGGGACGCATATGAACGAACAACTGGCCGGGTTGGATAAAGAAACATTAATTCAGATTATTGAACGACGTCGTGACAATATTTATAAAATTGCATTTGCTTATATGAAAAACAGATATGATGCAGAGGATGTATATCAGACAGTATTTGAGAACTTTTTAAAAAGCAGACCATCTTTTGATAGTGATGAGTATGAAAAAGCATGGTTTATTAGAACAACGATAAATGTATGCAAAAATGTATTCTCCTCAGGATGGAAGAAAAAAGTGACAACAATGGAAGATGAAGAATGGGATAGGATTCCAAATCAAGTACATGATGAAACGGATGAGTTACTAGAAAAGGTCTTGGCTTTGCCACCTAAGTATAGTATGGTGATTCATTTATTTTATTATGAAGGATATTCTGTAAATGAAATTTCGAAGATTCTGAATCTAAGCGTTGGAACGGTAACGACACAGTTAAGTCGTGCGAGAAGAAAATTAAAGAGTAATATTACAGTAAAAAGGGAGGCGGACGTTTATGGAATTAAATTGTTTAAATTATAAAAAAGCGATGGATAAAATAGCTATACCTCAGGAGATAGATGATAAGGTGATTAGAATGTTTGAAGGTGAGAAATCTGAAGTGGCAAAAGAATCTAGTAAACAAAAACATAAAAAAATTAAAAAGTCAGGAAAGATTTTATTGATTGCGGCTGCACTTGTGGTATTGTCATGTGCTAGTGTATTTGCATATAATACAAATTTCATCAGCAATTTGATTAATCCTGCAAGAGGACTCGATCACAGTGATAATGTTGATGTGAATGGGAATTTATATGCTTATACTGGTGGGGAAACGCTTGCACAAGAGGTAAAGGTTGAAAACTTAAGCATTACACTATCGTCAGTTATATCGGATGGAAATTTGACATATATTCGATTTAACGTAACTTCATTGAATGGCGATTCGCTATGTACGAATACTGCAGACAAAAAGAGTGTTTTATCAATGCAACAGTTTGGCGATATAAAAGTTCTTGCTAATAATGAAGAACTAAAAAAAACGGATTTCTTTATGTTTCGGGTAGATTCAGGAGATAAAGCGGATAAGGCTGTACTAGAGCTGACAATACAGAATGCTAATATAATTTTGGCAGGCAAAAAGATCGACATCGTGGGTACGGATTATGCGGACACATATGAAATTACAAACGATGATGGAAGTTTTAAGACAAGAAAGCAGGAAACTTTATATAAAGGAACCTGGAATTTCACTTGTGATATTCCTTCGGATAGCGTAGGTAGTGTTTGCGAATATACTGATTCTTGGGGCATACCATTTTTAGGAACAACACTCAATATTAGTTCTATTAAAATTTCTGATGTTGAAGTATTTCTAGTCGGAACTTTTAATTGTAGTGAAGCAGATAATAGTTATAGTGCCGGTGCCAATTTGAATAATAAATTATATTTGATTTATGCAGATGGTACGAGGATAGCTGCGGGTGTGAAGATGGAGGGTGGACAAAATTTTAAAACTGGGGTATTTGATCGTCACTACATGTTACAAAATCTAATAGATGCAAAAAATGTTGTAGCAATAGAATATTCAGGAAACTTAATTAATTTGAAATAGGAAAGCCAGATATATTAAACGAATAAATGTATTTATTAATCAGTCAGAGAAGCATAGATATGCGCTCTGGCTGATTTGCTATTATGATAAGAGCATATAAAATTATATAATAGATTATATAAATTTTGCATTTATTTGCAAATGTATGGTATAATTATTGTCAAACATGTGAATATAATAGTAGTATTAAATAGGAGGCTTTATAATGGCTAAGAAAAAATCATTTGCAAAAGCATTTGTAGGAGTTACAGCTTTAGCTGTTACTGGTAAAGTAGTTTACGATAAGTACAAAATTCTCAAAACAAAATTTGAAAAAGAAGAAAAAGAAAGTATTTGTGATGAAGTAAAAAAATACAATGCGGTATGTACAAGTAAATCAGTTGAAATTGAAGATGAAGATTTTGAAGGTTGCGAAATCAAAGCGATTGCATCAAAACTTATACTTGATTTAAGTCTTGCAGTATTTGAAAAGGATGCATACATTAATTTTAAAAGTGATGCTAGTATCGTTCAGATTATTCTTCCAGAAGGTGTTAATGTAACCTGTGACATTGAGAATGTCGCAAGTGGTATCAAGAACTTAGTTGTGAATGTAGATGAAGATGATATTCCAACCGTATTTATTATTGGTAAATCAACAATTAGTTCTATAGAAATTATTCCAGCTAATTTTTATTCAGATGAAGATGATGACTTTGAAGACGAAGATGATTTTGAATCAGAAGACATAGCAGGCGAAAAGGCTACGAAGACAGAAGAGAAAGATTCGAAAGCAGACGAAAAAGATTTGAAAGCAGACGAAAAAGCTCCAAAAGCAGACGAAAAAGCTCCAAACGCAGATAAATAAAATTTCAAGAAAAATACAGATAAAATACAGATAAGATACAGATAAGATACAGATATTGATTTTACCAAAAAATCGATAGATAGAGATGAATATTCTAAGAAAAAAGTAAATAGCAAGTGTAGGTCTCGCCTCATTTTTATTCGTTTGAAGCGAGACTTTTTTGGCTAAAACTTGACGCATATATGCTCTAGTTCTATACTTGAATTAGGTTATCCGATTTGGTATGAAGAGGAGAAGTTATAAATGAGCTGCAGAATTAAAATCGAAGAATATGTAGATGGATTAGGGAATGAAGATATTATATTTATTAGTAAATTATATTCAGAAAAATTTTCTGAGTATTCAGAAGGCGCTTTTTTTAAAATCATGGAGCGCATGGTCAAAGAAGGAAAATTAATAAGATTATCAAAAGGCATCTATTTTAAAAACAGCGAGAATTATACTTATAATGTGAACTCTATCTTGAATCATTATTTTGGAGAGAACAATGATAATGGCATGTATATCGGTTATCAATTATACAATAAATACGGCATTTCCAATATGGTAAAAGATTACTCTGAATTATATTCTACGATAGTAGATCAAGATAAAAAAAATATAGGAAATATCATAATTAGTAAAGTACCTATGGAATTGAATTATGATAATACAAGAATTATAGAAGCTTTTGAAATTCTGCAAAATTATGATAGTATTGAAAAATTTAACAAAGAAAAGTTCTCTACATACGCTAGACAGTTTGCACTTGGATATAACGATGAAAGCGCATTAAGAGTATTAGAAAAGATGAAGTATAAAAAAAGTTCTATTGCATTTATGAAGAGTATATTAGATATGTATCATGTGAATAATTCCCTCGGGAAGTACTTGAATTGTGCATCAAAGTATAAGATCCCAAAAGTAACTAGAGTGAAATAAAAAAATATATAAAAATGGGTTGTATGTTTGGAAAATAATGCTACAATAATTTCAGACATCCAATTTTATCCCCAATAAATTGTATGATTAAAAAATTAAAGAGCAGAGTAGAATTTTGTGCGTTAAGTGCCAGATGAACAGGGAGTTGTCATTTGGACGAAAAGGAATCTTGCGGTACAAAATTCGCATCCCGCTGCTACATATAGGGCTTTTTTTTGTACCTCTTATGTAGTGCTAGATCTACTGCAAAGGAGGTATTTTTATGGAAAAATCAGGGAAAATGTTTTCGGATTCATTAAATGAGTTAAAAGAAGTAAGAAATGTTGTCGTTTGTGCATTATTTGCAGCAATAGCGGTAGTATTGGGCTATTTTACAATTGTATTAGGGCCGTTTGTGAAAATCGGCTTTTCTGGGATTCCCAATCAATTGATAGCTGCATTGTTTGGACCCGTAATAGGAGGCTTATTTGGTGGAGCGCTTGATATCTTTAAATTTATCATTGGCCCGACAGGAGTATTCTTTCCAGGATTCACATTTAATGCAATACTTGCAGGTGTGATTTATGGATGTTTTTTTTATAAGAAAAAAATTAGCATCTGGAGAATATTTTTGGCACATTTTGTTGTAATAGTAATTGTTAATTTAGGTCTAACAACCTATTGGCTTTCTATATTATATGGAAAAGGTTTTTTTGCAATATTTCCATTAAGGGTTTTGAAAAATCTAATCATGTGGCCAATTGAGAGTACTATTTTATTTACGGTTATGAAGACGATGGATATAGCAATTAAGCCTTATTTATCAAAAAGTTTTACAAAAGTAAGAACAACTTTGAAATCAAAATAAATTTAATAAAGCTATAATATAAGAAACAGCTACAGCATAAGAAATAGCTACAACATAAGAAAAAAACTTAAGTGCTTTTGATGTGCTCCCCATATAATAGACAGTTGAAATAACAAAAACTGTTTATTATAGGGGGAGTATTTTTTATAGTGGAAAAGAAAAAACCACATTAGGATTAAAAGTACTTGACCTGTCGTAGTAATTGTGATAAATTATATTTACAACGACAGACGTAATACTATTAACGTAGTACTATCATCGTAGTAGATTGAATATACTACAGTACATCTGGTTTTTAAAGGTGTGAATGCGATTGATTAATTTAAAGAGATTGGAGGCATAGAATGTGATAAGTAGTGATGGTATTAGAGGATACAATGATATGATTATATTATTTTTGGTTATGCAGGAAGCTTCATATGGGTATGAGATATCAAAGCAGATTAAAGAGTTGTCAGAAGGTAAATATATCATGAAAGAGACAACATTATATTCTGCATTTACTAGGTTGGAGAAGAATGGAATGATCGAATCATTTTATGGAAATGAGACGAATGGGAAACGAAGGACTTATTATAGAATCACTGAAGCGGGAATAGGGTATTACCATGAGAAGTGCGAAGAATGGAAACTGACAAAAGATGTTGTAGAACGATTTGTTATAGCGAAGTAAGTGGTGAAATAAGAAAGCAAAATAATTAAAAAGAATAATCTAAAATGGATATGCCAAAAAATGCAGGAATGGAGAAATGTATGGATACGATTAAAATGTATATTGAAAATTTATTTCAAAGTTTACCAAAAACAGATGAGGTAGTTAGAGCAAAAGAAGAATTGACTGCAATGATGGAAGATAAGTATAACGAACTTAAGATTCAGGGCAAAAGTGAAAATGAAGCAATCGGTATTGTTATTTCAGAGTTTGGAAATATTGATGAATTAAAGGAAGAATTGGGAATTAATAATAATTCCACTAGATATGAAGAAGCGGAAACTGATAAAAAGCAAACTGTAAGAAGCATATCGTTAGAGGAATCAAAAGAATTTATTCAAAGCACATCAAAATTTGCGCTTAAAATTGCAATTGCAGTAATGCTTTGTATCTTGAGTGTGGTACCATTAATAATATTAACGGGGTTAACAGGAGGAGATAATTCAATTGATGTAGTGAATGGAGTAATGTCTTTTGAAGCGAACGCAGTACCACAGAAAGTGGCATTAGCGATTGGATTGACTACACTATTTATATTTATTGCAATAGCAGTTGCAATTTTCATCATTAGTGGGTTACAATATGAAAAATATAACTATATTAAGAATGAAAAATTCACACTTGATTATTTAGCGTCTAATTATGTAACAGAGTTAAAAGAAAAAGAAGCAACGGCATTTGCAATCAGGATCACTTTGGGAGTAATCCTTTGTATTACTAGTGTAATTCCTATTGTTTTGATGGGTACATTATATGATGATTTAAGCGATGAAGTAGCAACTAAATGTGTTGGATTATTACTTATACTAGTTGCAATAGCTGTCTATTTATTTATTACAGCAGGAATGAAAAGGGATAGCTATAAGCAATTGCTACAGGAAGAGGAATACGCATCAAATAATAAAAACAAGGAAAATGACGACCTTGCAGGAAAAGTTGCTGCTGTATATTGGCCACTTGTTACTGCTGTATATTTGGGATGGAGTTTTATTACTATGGATTGGGGCAGATCATGGATTGTATGGCCGATTGCGGGTGTATTATTTGGAGGAATTGCAGCAGTTTGTAATATCATTTCACCTGGGAAAAAAGAAAGGAATTAACTATGAAATTAATGGTGGCATCAGATATCCACGGTTCTGCATATTATTGCAGAAAATTAATAAAAGCATTCGAGCAGGAAAAACCAGATAAGTTAGTATTACTTGGAGATATTTTGTATCATGGACCACGCAACGATTTGCCGAAAGAGTATGCACCAAAAGAAGTGATTACAATGTTAAATGCAATCAAAACCGACATTATATGTATTAGAGGTAATTGTGATTCAGAAGTGGATCAGATGGTTCTTGAATTTCCAATCATGTCAGAACAGGGCTTGCTATATATTGATGGAAAAACGATTTATATAACACATGGACATAAGCTTGATGATAAGAATACGCTAATGCTAAATGCGGGCGATGTGTTGCTGTGTGGACATACACATATACCAGCATGTGAAAAAAGAGGCAGTTATACTTATATGAATCCCGGATCCGTGTCCATTCCAAAAGAAGGAAGCGACCATAGTTATATGATAATTGGAGATAAGTTTTACTGGAAAGACCTAGATGGAAACATATATATGCAACACTAAACAAAAGCATAAAAATACTAGTTTATTAAAAAGATTAATCGTTATGATTAATATACACAAATGTTCGTATATAAAAAGTATATACAAAAACGGCATACAATCGACAGAATTGTATGCCGTTTTTGGCATGATCTATATTTACACTATAATAAGAGGTAAGCAGTTTTACGCCTTCATTTTCCATTCTTTTTTAATTTGTCGGACGACAAAGAATGCAATGATTGAAGATAATACAGCTGTAAGAATATTACTTGCAGCCATAACGATACCAACACTTTCACTTCCAAGTGATGTGAAGTGCTGTAATGACCACAAAATAGGAATCCTGAATAGGAATACGCGGCTGAAGTTGATGATTAACGTTAGTTTCGTTTTCCCAAATCCAAAAAATAGAGCCATAATTGCACAGTTGATGCCAAGAGGTACGCATCCACCAAAAGAATCATAGCGGAACACTTTAATAATAGTTTGCTGAAATTCATAATTAAAACCTTCTGCACTATTTGCGAAAACAAAGCTGATTTGATTAATAAAAACGTTAAGGATAATGTAGCAAATCAAGCCAAGTAAAGCTTCGATAATTAGTAATTTTTTAAATGCATCAAGTGCGCGGTCTGGTCTGCAAGCACCAAGATTCTGACTAATAATAGAGGCACCTCCATCTTGAAAACCAGTCTGAAGCTGAGTAGCTATGCCATTTATATTATTAGAAATTCCTAGAGCTCCAACGGTAACAGGTCCATAATTTTTACTCATAGAGTTAACAACTGTTTTACCCATTGCAAATGATAATCGCTCAACCATAACCGGAAATGAAAGTGTGAGCATTGGTTTTACCACACGTTCCTTAAAAGCAATGCTCTTTAAACTGAAAGTAAATGCATCATTTCCCCTACTTAGATTTCTGATGGCCATTATAAATAGAAAAAGCTGAGCAAATACTGTTGCGACAGCAATCATAGTAATATTAGCATTTAGACCATAGATGAATACACCTGTAATTGAGAGCTTCAACATAATGACAAACATATTGAGACGCAGTATCCTTTTCGAATTACCTCGTGCACGTTCTATTGCGATATATACGTTATTAAAAATACTTAAAACAGTAGCAATAAGTGTTACTACAAAATATTTTGTCCCGATATCAATGAATTCGCTAGGTGTTCCACTGATCCTTAAAAGAAATGGAGTAAATGGTATCATCATGAGCACCAAGATTGAGACCCCGAAGCATATTGCAATCAAAGTACTTAGTCTTTTTTTGACTAAATCATAATCGCCAGCACCATAACATTCACTTATTTTCAATGTACTACCAACTGCAAGACCAGTTCCAACAGCTGCAATCATATTTTGCAATTGAGAAAGATATGCAACAGCTGAAACGGCAGTTGCGCTGATATGTGAGGCCATCATAGTATCTAGTATATTAAAAACGTGATTCACTAACTGGAAAATTGCAAGAGGAATACATACTTGAAGAATAACGTTCCACATATTCCCGTTTAATGCGAATTCTCGAAATTTTCTGTCTTTATCTGATAGAGTAGTACCCATAAAAATCCTTCCTCGTTAATGGATAGCATCTTAATGTAAAATATTCATCATCGTAACCATTTAACTTTCTATATAATACAAAAAGAAATATGTAAATACCTTTGAAATGGTACTTATATTATTAAAAATACAGAAAAATTGTCATCTGAATGTAAACTTATTGTAAAAATCATTCTAAAGATGCTTCTATAGATGATCTTAAAGATATTTCCCAAGATAATTCTAAAAACAAATCTAAAAACAAATCCCATTAATAAATTAAATTACAAAAATTTTATAATAATTTAATGTGATTCCCTTTGGATTTATGATAAAGTATAACTCATATAGTAAGAGTCTTTGTGGCTGAATGGAGTTGAGACAATGAATAGATTTAGAGAAAAAATTGCAGTATTTATGCAGGGCCGTTATGGAATGGATCAATTGGGAAAAGTACTGACATATGGAACAGTAATTGTTTTAGTATTATCTATGATGTTGCAATTGAATATACTGTATATAGTGGGAATTATTGTACTTATATTGAGCTATTTTCGCATATTTTCTAGAAATATTGGTAAGCGATATGAAGAAAATCAGAAGTTTCTTAATTTACGTTAC
>Ga0302165_10000491_pt1 | contig 14324 bp, 9 predicted proteins | sample I_Fen_E3_2_FD_193499 | JGI IMG/M metagenome (GOLD analysis project Ga0302165, IMG submission 193499) | Peat permafrost microbial communities from Stordalen Mire near Abisko, Sweden - I_Fen_E3_2 | ecosystem: Environmental > Terrestrial > Soil > Wetlands > Permafrost | place: Sweden: Abisko...
AGCAGGAAAGAACCCCGAAACCTACACGGCTGAAGCAGTAAAGAATCATAATCCGGTATTAACTGGATTCTATGCCGACCCGGAAGTGTTGTATTCCGAAAAAACAGGTAAATTTTATATCTATCCTACCAGCGACGGTTTTACCAATTGGTCGGGAAGCTATTTCAAATGCTTTTCGTCAGACAATCTGGTTGATTGGATGGACGAAGGTGTGATTCTTCAATTGGGCAAGGATGTAGCCTGGGCAAAACATAATGCCTGGGCACCTTGTATTATCGAAAAGAAAATTGATGGTAAATACAAATATTTCTATTACTTTACCGCAGAACAAAAAATTGGTGTAGCTGTTTCCGATAACCCTACCGGATCCTTTGTTGATTTAGGAAAACCATTAATTGACAGCCGTCCTGAAGGAATAACCCGTGGTCAGGTGATTGATCAGGATGTATTTACCGACCCTAAAACAGGGAAAAGTTATTTGTATTGGGGGAATGGATTCATGGCAGGTGCAGAACTTAACGATGACATGACTTCCATCAAGCCAGGAACACTGACTATTCTGAAACCCGACAATACATTCCGCGAAGGAACTTATGTGTTTTATCGCAAGGGTGTTTATTATTTTATGTGGTCGGAAGGCGATACCCGTGACGAGAATTACCGGGTACGTTATGCCACTTCTACCGCGCCTTTGGGTGCATTTACCATTTCAAAGGATAACCTGGTTATTGCTAAGAACCCTAAAGTCGGCATTTATGGTACAGGACATAGCTCGGTGCTTCAGATTCCCGGAAAAGACGAATGGTACATTGTTTACCACCGCTTTAATTATCCGAAAGGAATCACTCAGGGTAGCGCAGCAGGTTATAACCGCGAGGTATGCATCGACAAGATGGAATTTAATGCTGACGGAAGTATCAAACAGGTAATACCTACTCACCGGGGTATCGATCCTGTGACCCTTAAATAAACAAGTGAAAAGGATTGATTAAAAAGTGGAACTTCATATTGAAGACCAACTGTGTTTAGGAAGATAGAAACAAAATAAACATTTAGCAAAATGACCTGTTCCATTTTTTGCCTTGAAATACAAATTAATGAAAAAGCTACTCTATAACAGTATCCGGTCTTTTGTCCTGTCTGCATTCATTATATCCGGGTTGTCGGTAAACGCCCAGCTTTCATGGCAGCTATCCATTGTATCTAACCATTCAAAAGCTACCATCTGCGTGGATAAAAAAGAAGCTTCCGTAGTTCAAAAGGCTGCTGAAATCTTTCGGAATGATGTGTTCGATATAACTAGACAGCAACTCTTCATAAAAGGCAAACCTTCATTAAAAGGTGCTGTAATCGTTGCTGGAACTTTGGGGCGAAGTGATATGCTTTCCAGAATTATTCACAAGTATAAACTCAATACCGATTCGGTTCGGGATCGTTGGGAGGCTTTCTCGATACAACTGGTGGCGAATGGTTCGGACAATATATTGGTGATAATGGGTAGCGACAGTCGTGGAACAGCTTACGGAATTCTGGAACTGTCACGTATGATCGGTGTCTCACCCTGGGTATGGTGGGCTGATGTTAAACCAACCAGGAAGAGTGAACTTACCTTAGAAATCCCAAAACCTGTTTTTCAACATCCGTCAGTGAAGTACCGGGGTATTTTTCTCAACGACGAAGACTGGGGATTAAAACCATGGGCTTCGAAAACCAACGACCCCGTAACAGGTGAAATAGGCCCGAAAACCTACGGGAGGATATTTGAATTACTGCTTCGTTTGCGTGCCAATACTATTTGGCCTGCTATGCACGAATGCACCAAGCCCTTTTATTTCGTAACAGGAAATGCAGCCCTGGCTGATAGTTTTGGTATCATTGTCAGCACCTCGCATTGTGAACCATTGATGCGCAGTAACCCTCTGGAATGGGATCACAAAACACGTGGAGATTATAACTTTTTTACCAATAAGAAAAGTGTTATCGATTATTGGAACGAACGGTTGTCCGAAACTTCTAAGTTTGAGAATATCTATACGGTGGGTATGCGCGGCATTCACGACGGAGCTATGGAAGGAGCCAAAACTATTCCTCAACAAGTGGAAGGGTTGACGGATGTTTTCAAGGTGCAAAGAGAGCTGTTGTGCAAGTCGTTGAATAAGGGCGCGGAAGATATTCCACAAATCTTTATTCCGTACAAAGAAGTGCTTGACGCTTATGACGCCGGATTGAAAGTTCCTGAAGATGTTACCCTGGTGTGGTGCGATGATAACTATGGTTACATGAAACGTCTGAGCAATGAAAGGGAACGACAACGCAAGGGAGGTTCGGGAGTGTATTACCATATTTCGTATTGGGGACGACCACACGATTATTTGTGGCTTGCCACAACACAGCCTTCTTTCATTTGGCAGGAAATGCAAAAAGCATGGGTCTACGGTGCACGTAAAATATGGATACTGAATGTTGGTGATATCAAACCGGCCGAATACCTTACTGAGTTCTATCTTGATATGGCCTGGAATATCAACGCCATAAAGCCTGAACAGGTATCACAACATTTGGAAACCTGGATGAGTAAAACCTTTGGAATTGAAAATGGCCCTGCTCTCAAAGATATTATGAACGAGTATTATCGATTGGCATTTATTCGCCGTCCTGAGTATATGGGATGGAGTCAAACAGAACCTACAACTAAAACAAAATCAACCGATTTAAATATGGCTGAATTTGGTGATGAATGTTACTCTCGTTTGAAACAATACGATAGGATTGAGAAACAGGCAGATTCAATCTCAAAATTGATCCCTGCAGAGTTAAAAAATGCTTACTTCGAACTGGTTACTTATCCGCTTGCAGGAGCTGCAGAGATGAATAAAAAGTGGTTGAATAGTCAATATGCCAATACCTTTGCAGCTTTTCAACTGCCCGAAGCTAAAATAGCCAGTGAGAAAAGTGTACATGCGTGGGAGAAGATTCAGCAACTGACGGCCTATTATAATGACTCAATAGAAAACGGAAAATGGAAGTTTATGATGTCTGCTCAACCCCGCAAATTGCCGGTATTCGATAAGCCTGTATTTGCAGAATTTACTCCAACAACCCGGCAAGGCACTATCTTTTGGCTGGAAGAATCCAGCACGCCAATGTTAAAAGGTGATACTGCACACTTGGTTTTGGATAATTGCGCAAAAGGAATTTACTGTTTTAACAACAATTCGTTTGTTATTGTTGCGAAGCCAGACTGGCTTGATGTTAAGCAAATATCAACAAATATTAATGCATCATTGCCTGCCGATAAATTGAGTTTGAGTATTATTCCTAAAAGGATGAATGGAAAAACTGTTGAAGGATTATTGACTCTGAGAACTAACGGAACGAATTATTTTGTTGACATTAAGGCTTTTTCAAGCCCGGTTTTTTGTAAAAAAGACAATTGCATTCAACTCAACGCTTCGGTATTTACACATAACAAGGCAACTAAAGTTGGATATTGGAAATCGATAGAAGGTTTGGGGTACAGTCAATCAGCCATGTTATTACAACCTTTCAATGCTAAGTTAAACACAGATATTTCTCAAAATCCCGCATTAGAATACGATTTCACAATCGAACAGGCCGATAGTGCATTGATCCGGCTTTATTTATTGCCAACTCATCCTGCTGATAGTAATAATGCAATGTGCATAGCTGTATCGGTGGATAACAGCAGGCCTCAATTATTCAATATTAAAACAGAGAACAGAAGCCCAATTTGGAAGGAAAATGTACTCCGTAATCAAACCATTGTAAAAATGCCGTGGAGGTTTAATGCTGCAGGTAAACATACTTTGCGCATCATTTCTGTTGATCCTGATGTGATTATAGATCAACTGATGATAGATTTTAAAATGAACCGACAGTTCTATCATGTAGGTTTATAAAGATGTTCTGTCGGTTGTTATATGAAATAGTTGATATGGATAACACTATTTGGTAATATAGTTCCATAATGTGCAGAACTTCAGTATGTACAGTATTTGTAAGAAAACCCGGACCTGGATAACCGTTAATCAGAAGAGGAACAACTTAAACGAAAGCAAGAGGAATGATAGTCAAATCATTCCTCTTGCTTTAAGTTCCAAGTATTTGTTGATGGTGTCCATAGTGAGGTTTTCCGGCAGTGTAAGAATAGACTGAATGCCATGTTGCATCAGTTCCCTGACAATAAGCCGCTTTTCGAAAGCAAACTTCTCTGCAATTACTTTGTCATAGACTTCCTGTACGTTTTTTGTTTGTTTCGTAATAAGTCGGTTTAGCTCTGTATTATCAAAGAAAATTACAATCAGCAAATGGTTTTTGGCAATGCCTTTCAGATACGCAAGTTGCCTGCGCAGGGCATCCATCGTTTCAAAATTTGTATAGAGCATGACCAGACTCCGCTGTGTGACCTTCTGCTTCATATCCACATACAATCTACTGAAATCACTCTCCAAAAAATCTGTTTCTATGCGGTAAAGCGATTCCATCAGCTTGTGCATTTGTCCTGCCCGGCGATCAGCAGCCACATAGTTACCTATTTTTTTGGAAAAGGTGAACATGCCTGCTTTATCATATTTTTTCAATACAATATTGCTGAATGCCAGCGTGGAATTGATGGCATAATCCAGCAGGCTGAGTCCCAGAAAGGGCATTTGCATGGAGCGACCTGTATCGATCACCTGATAGACTGGCTGTGACTTTTCATCCTGATACTGGTTCACCATTAAGGCATTCTTTTTAGAAGTAGCTTTCCAGTTGATGATACGCATATCGTCTCCCTGCACATATTCCTTTATCTGCTCAAATTCAATGGTCTGACCAATCCGGCGGATACGCTTTAAACCATACCCTAACATCTGATTCGAGAATGCCATCATATCATATTTCCGCAACTGAATAAAGGAGGGATAGGTAGCAATATATGAGTTTTCGGCTGAGATATACCGCTTTGAAACAAGGCGAATAGATGATTTCACATAAACATTCAGCTTCCCAAAGAAATACTCTCCACGCTCTGTAGGGCGAAGGGAATACTCAATTACTTTTTTCTCATTTTCACCTAACCGTAGTTGAATCAGAAAATCACGCTTTTGAAACTGAAATGGTATCTCATCAATTATTTCCAGAAAGACCGGAACCGAATAATTATTCTTCAGGCTGATCCGTATAATATTCTCATCACCGTTTGACAATCTATCGGGTAATTCACGCACGGTTTCAATACCATTTTTACTGTAATAAAGCACGAAAATATCGATAACCGTTACAAGCAAATACAGCACAAACAGGATTACTGCCACATCAAACATCCATTTCACAAAGAATGAAAGAAAAAACAGTCCTCCTATACCCATCAGGATATAAAAAAACAAATGGTTGATATATAAAGATTTCAGTACCTTCATTTAACGTGGAACTTCTACCGATTCAATAATTTGTTTCACTATGTCTTCAACTTTCAGGCCTTCCATTTCCTTTTCGGGGGATACAATCAGGCGGTGCTGCAAGACTACCACTGCAGAGTCTTTAATGTCTTCGGGAGTTACAAAATCGCGGCCACGAAGAGCTGCAAATCCCTTGGAAGCATTCAGTATGGCTATCGAAGCACGTGGCGAAGCACCCAGATACAGAAACGGATTTTCACGGGTGTTCTTGACTATTTTTGCGATATACTCAATAATATCCTTTTCAACAATAATCCGTCGAACAATTCCCTGGTATTCCATTATCTGTGCCCCCGTAATCACAGCTTTCACATCAACAGTTTTATCCCCATCTATGGCAACATGCTCACGGCGGATAATTTCGTATTCGTCTTCCAGACCGGGATAATCGATCACCACTTTAAACATAAAGCGATCGAGTTGAGCTTCCGGTAACCGATAAGTTCCCTCCTGCTCTATAGGATTTTGTGTTGCCATGACCAGAAAAGGGGTGTCCATTTTATAGGTATTCCCGTCGATGGTGATCTGACGTTCGTCCATTACTTCGAAAAGGGCTGCCTGAGTTTTTGCCGGTGAACGGTTCACCTCATCAATCAATACCAGATTGGAAAAGACAGGTCCCGGACGGAATTCAAACTCAGTCTTTTTTAGATCGAATACCGAAGTGCCCAGGATATCGGAGGGCATCAAATCGGGCGTAAACTGAATGCGGCTGAATTTCACATCCACCGCTTTGGCAAGCAGTTTCACAGTAATAGTCTTTGCTACCCCTGGAACACCTTCCAGTAACACATGTCCGTTGGCAAGCATGGCCACCAACAAATGATCAATCATTTTGTCCTGCCCTACTATTACTTTTTTTAATTCAAGGCGGACAGCATCCATGTTTTGCTGCAATTCACCCAGGTCTATACGTGATTCGAAATGAATGTCTTTAATTTCAGTTTGTTCGGTTTCCATATCCATACTATAAGTTATATAATTTTAGTTTTCATCATTCCAGAATTCTTCAATCAGATTGTTTAACTTTATCAAATCCGAAGGAACAGATGTTTTGAGCTTTTGAAAATCCCTGATACATGTCAGAATTGCATCAATCAATACTTTGTCTTTTCCCGATTTGTTTTGTAGCTTTTCTGCAAAATTATAATCCAGCCTGCCGGTGTCCAGGTAATAGGTATGCCTTACCCGGTCAAGGAAATAGATTATCTTCTTTCCAAGTATATTGGACGTACTGCCTTCCTGGAAATACAGGTTCCCAATGGTTTGTACAAATTCAACAGTTGTATTTCTTAACGGTTTTACCACAGGGACAATACGTTGTCGGCGTTTGGCATTAAACAAGAGATACAGCAACATACCATAAATAAACAACAACCAGGTCATGCGTAATGCCGGATACCGGAAAATAACCGAAAGGGCAGTTTCATTTACAGGCCTTCCCGTATTGAAAGTCTGCCCCTGGACAAACCATATTAGCGGTTTATCCCGTGGGATATATGAAAGTACATGGGCTACATAGTCGGCCGAACTGTTTGGATACAACAATGCCACATTCGAAAACACCTCCGGTTGGTTATGCAGAAATACAGTTCCTTTTCCAAACTTAACACGTACAAAATTCGGAAATAATTCTCCGCCAGGCATCTCCATTTTCCCAAGTATAGTTGTGATAGCCTTGTCCATTCCAACAAAGGAATAGGTATTAAAAACCGGATGTAAATAAAAATACTTATTTTTCCAGTTTGACATTGTCAGGGTGAGTTTGACCGAATCCTGATTTTCCAATGAAAAGTTATTTTCTACATAACTGTAATTCAGTTTTAGTGTATCAGTAAAACTCTTCATGAAATTATCAGCACTAATCCAAAGGTTACTGCCTTTAATAACCTGTTCCAATAGTACAGAATCGGCCATATCGTATATGTTTTCATTTATTATCAAGAAATTGGCAGGTTCTTTATTCTCCCTGAAATACTCAAAGGGAGTAACCGTAACCCGTTTCAGTTTTTCATTCGGGAAAATCTTTTCAACTTCATGATTAAAGACATACAGATCAAGGGGATTTTTATTATCCAACGAGTAGGTAGGTTTCCAATTGGTGGGCGTCGTCTTATACATGTCTATAAAAACAATCAGAATAATTACTCCAATTAGTGCTGCAATGTATATTTTGAGCGTTTTATCCATGTTGCCGGTCTCCTTTCAGATAATTTAAAAACGCTCTTTTGGCGGTGAGATAATCCTCATCACCAATTGAAAACTCTCCATACCAGATATAGTTATACAGATAAGAAAGGTAAGAGAACTTTTTTCGTAAAGTTTCTTCTTTCAGTTCAGACAGGTAATCGGAATTTGTTTTTTCGGGTAACCAGACGATGAGTCCATTATCTTTCAGGTCTTTCAGTAACCAAAGGTAATAAAGCCGGATAATCTGGCGGGTATCACCAAGCTTTTCAATCCAGGATATAAGTTGTTCAAAATCGGCCGACTGTATTAGTTGTTCCGTGTTCTGGAGATCAATAGGAATGGCTTCATTCTTTTTTGAGAAAAACCACTTGCCTTTATGATTCATCATCAGACGAATCACAAAATAAAGTGCAACCAAAACAACCAATCCACATAGTATTTTGAAGACTATAGCAGTCAGGTCCGGGTATTTATTCAGCTTCCCGAACCCAAAGAGCTTATTGATAAGCAAGCCTATTTTTTCGAATAACCGGTCTAAAAAGGATTTTGTACCTTCATCCTGATTATACTGAAAGTCCTGGTCAGAAAGGTATTTTTCTTTAAAATCAGGATCCAGTGATACTACTTTTTTAGAAGCCGTATCCATGGGTACCGATTGGAAGAGTTTTTTCATTTGGACTAAACATTCCTCCTTTGTGCCGGAAAGAATCGAGTCAGAAGCAAGTTTTGGTAAATACTTCTGTAACCTGTGTGATGCAACCTGTGCAACAGACAATGTCAGAAATGTCCAGAATAGAAAAAACAGAATCAGAACTTTATGCCTCATCTTTACCAATATTTTCAATCTCAGAAAGAGCCTGGAAATGGACGTTGTTTTCCTGAGAACTGTAATAAATCAAACCCTGATGAATGTACAGAACATTATAGGCAATAAAAGTAAAAATCATACCGAGAATATAGAATGCAAGCATGGTTGGAGTCATAGTCATAGCTTCTGGATGGCCACCTGTTGTAAAAACCGAACTCATCATCATTATTGCAGGAACCATACTGAACATACTGCTGACAATCATGACAAAAATAAACAAGACAAGAGCTGATCCCACCACATGCCAGTATTTTTCGAATGTAATTTTCAAGCCTTTACCCAATGAACTGAAATACGAAGCATCCTCTTCGAGATAGATATACAAAGACTGCAAACTCCAAACCATAAAAGTAGGCATAGCCAATATAAGCACTGGAATTCCGATAATCACTATGCTGAGGAGCGCTCCGAGACCAAATACAATGAATGCTAGTGGCAGCAAAATGAATAATGAAATCAGCCCAAACAATATCATACGTCCGGCGACATCTTTTATTCCATTAAAAAGTTCGGAGGAAGTGATAGGTTCTTCCCCTTTTGTTTTCAGTAATTTTAAATAGATCATTGGAAAAGCGGTTGTAAATAAGGATAAAGCAATTGACACTATAATGAACAACATGATTCCCGCAATGGATAAATTACTCATATTCCTCATCCACGATCCGGCTCCGGGGTTGGACAGGTTCTTAAACATGTCTTTAAAAATCAGAAAATACAATAAACACATCAACAATAACAGGGCTCCGTTGATTACAACATAATTCCTGAAATAATTCTTCCAGAATTGTTTGAAAAACTGCATTGTATCGCTCATAAAGGCACTAAAATCACGCTTTTTGTAAAGTTGGAATTCCGACATGGCTTTGTTTTTTATTGATTATAAATGGATAAATTAAATAGTAAAACGAAATAATGGACAAGGTACCGGCAATGATGACTATATCGAGCCAAAGTGGCATGGTATCCGAGTGACGGGTTACAAATCCTTCGATAAAACCCGCAGCAACAAAAAAGGGAATTATGCTGATAAAAATCTTTAGGCTATCCTGAACTCCGGTTCTGAATGACACCAATCTCGAATAAGTATTTGGAAAAAGTATCGAACTTGCCAGTATGTATCCTGTAGCAGTTGAAATAATGATGCTGAATATTTCCATGGCACCGTGCAGCCAAATACCTTTTAGACTGGCAACAAAAGCTCCCTGTTCATAAAAGAGATATTGAAAAGACCCGAGCATGATAGCATTTTGTAAAGCAGCATAAAATGTAAAGACTCCGACTGAAAGTCCGTAAATATAAGCCTTTGCCGCTACTCCGATATTGTTCATTGTAATTCCGATAAAAGAACCCATTGAATTACCCGATTTATAAACAGCCATCGGATCCCCTTTATCAATATTTTTAAGGGTCATGTTTACATAATCATTTCCTAGGATCAGGCGAACAAAAGTCTGATCGTTACGTGCCGATAATGCTCCCAGCAAACAAAAAAAGAAAAAGAGAACAAACGCAAACCACACGTGTTTACGATACTGGTATACCAGGGATGGCACTTCCGCATTGAAAAAATATGCAACCCTGTTATGTTCCAAACGTCGGGTTTTATAAATTTTTCTGTACATTTGCGAAACCAGAAAATTAAGATAAACAGTGGTTTTGCTTTTTGGATAATAAGTCTGCGAATAGGAAAGGTCGTTCAACAGCTGGATATACAAACCGGCAAGTTCGTCAGGATTATGATTAATCTTCTCCTTTAAAGATTCTTCAAAAGCTAACCATTTGGATTTATTCTGTTTTATAAAGGCTATTTCTCTCATACTAAATACAAAAATATAAAAAAATGTCAAATTTACAAATAATAACAACGCAAAATGTTAAGCTTTATTTTACAACAGCATCTGTCGGAGAACGCATGTTGGCTTATGGTGCTGATTTACTGATAAAAATTGCGTACATAGTAGTTGCATATATCTTGTTTTTTCAGATTTTAAATGTAAAAGATTTATCTGCACAAAACAATATATTATATACTGCCATTATGTGTTTGCTTTCCTTACCGGTTTTATTTTATACGCTCGTTTCTGAAACATTCATGGAAGGACAAACCTTAGGAAAAAAACTTGTGAAAATTAAAGTAGTAAAGATTGATGGTTATCAGGCAGGGTTCTTTGACTTCTTAATCCGATGGATGTTTTGCCTGGTGGATATCAATATGGGATTTGCTCCCGGGCTGGTTACTATGATGATCACAAAACATACCCAACGTCTCGGAGATATAGCTGCTGGAACATCTGTTATTTCTGAAAAATCAAAATACAATATATCGCACACCATACTCCTTGATGTTGATGAAAATTATATGCCCTATTTTGCTCAAAACAGGGTCATGCTTTTTAGCGATAATGATATGAGAATTATTAAGGAAAATGCCGAAGTTGCTTTTCGCCAGAACAATTTTAAACTATTAACCCATCTTGTCCGGAAAATAGAATCTGTCATGAATATTCGAAATCCATTTAAAAGTGAAAGAGAATTGCTGGAAACGTTACAAAAGGATTACAACTATTACACAGGAAAATAATTATGAGGTAACAGCACCCTGATGATATGAGTGTTTGATAGGTGAGTGATATTTCGTGAGATTGCCATTCTTGTGTAAAGAGAAAACGAAAGGGCGAACTTTCAATCTATGAAGAGATAATTGAATTAAATTCACAATGCCAGCTTTTGTTACTAACCAACAGAAGTGAGTATATTGAACTTAAAAATGAAAAATAAAGCCTGACTTGTTTTCATGTAGATTGGAATGGCCACACACAAGAGTCTATCAAACAAAGAAAAAAGAGACCTTTTAAAGTCTCTTTTTCTTTGTTTGATAGTTGATTTATTTAGGAAAAAATGATTTGTTTCTTTATTCTAAATTGATCTGCAAATTTCTTTAATGTCGCGTACCTTCAGACAGAAGTTTGAATAGCCTGATTTAATACAACTTGATTATTCTGAGCGTTAATAGTATACCTGATTGAGAAAAAATCTCAATCAGGTATTATGCCTTCATTACCAGAAATACCAGTAGAATGTAGCACAAATAGCTACCACACCCAAAGAGGCAATAACATCCCACTTGTTCCAGCTCTTAAAGATGAGTTTCTTGTAGTCACCGTCAAAAGTAATGAAATCTATCTGTTGAGCGGTTGGTTTCTTCGTGAAAAGTGATACTACGACCATCATTAACATGATGAAGACAAGCAACCAGATCTCAAAGATAAGCCAGTTGGTATGCCAGAACCAATGGGTGGATTCCCATAATTGACCTGTCATTACGTCTTTACCTGTATTTGTGAAGATATTGGTCAGCAAGCGTGCCATACCAATCAGAAAGCCAACAATTAAACCTGCTTCACCTGCCTTGGGAGTAATTCTTTTGGAAAATATACCCATTACAAATACGGCCACCATGGCTGGGGCAAGCAGCGATTGAATGCCCTGCAGATAGGAGTAAAGGCTACCAAGACTCATCATGACCGGTATCCAGATAATACCAAGCACTACAACAACAACAGTTGCTATACGGCCTACCAAAACGTATCTGGCCTCGCTCTTACCTTTGAACATTGGTTTATAAAAGTCTTCTGTAAACAAAGTAGCGCAGGAATTAAAGAATGCCGCCAAAGAAGCAACCAAAGCTGATATAAAGCCTATGGTAACAATACCTTTCACACCGGCGGGCAATACAAACTTAACCATGGATCCAAAGGCTGTATCAGGGTTGGTTAACGTAAAGCCACTACCCGGACGTGCTGCCAATGCGGCGGCTATCATGCCGGGTATCAGGAACATAAATACAGGTAATATCTTGAAATAACCGGCAGCAATAGTACCTCTTCGCGCGCGCTTCATCACGACATCGTTAGCCTCGCCTTTTGTTTGTCCGAGTACACGTTGAACGATATGTTGGTCGGTAGCCCAATACCAAAAGCCTATAATGGAGGCTCCGATAAATACCCAGAACCCGGGATAGTCATCATACAACGGGTCACCAGTATCCAAGTGGAACATATGGTTTGTGCCGTAGGCATGTCCGTCTGCTCCTACACTCAGTGTTTTAGAATAGTCAATCATGGCAGTCCAACCGTGAGCAATACTGCCATCTCCAAGCGCTGACAATCCTAAGAAAAGCACCAGGAATGAACCAATGATAAGTATAGGCGTTTGAATTGCCGATAATGTCATTACACCCTTCATACCGCCAAAAATGGTAAAGATACCCGTTATAACTATTAAACCGATAGCTCCGTACCAAAAAGGTAAACCAATAAGGCTCTCCATGAAGATACCACCCGTAAATGCTGTTACACTCACTTTAGTCAGCACGTAGGCAATCAGTGTAATGATAGATAACCACGAACCTGTACGAGGTGTGTAGCGATTTTTAAGAAAGTCGGGCATGGTGATAATTTTCCCTAACTTCGTGTTCATAAGTTGATAAAATGGTACAAAGAGCCAACCAAGGATCAGAATCATCCAGCCTTGCATCTCCCAGTGTGCCATTCCTACACCTGCCTTTGCACCGGTTCCGGCAAGCCCTACCAGGTGTTCCGAACCAATATTTGCAGCAAAGATAGCTGCACCAATGATATACCATGGTTCTCCTTTACCGAACAGGTAATCTTCGCTGTTAGGACCTTGTTGCAACCGTTTATCTTTTTGTACCGCACGCCATACTGCCCATGCTACAGCACATATTCCGACTGCAAGAATTGCCCAGTCGAGCCAAATAAATTCATGTGAATTCCAATTCATATTTTTAACTTTGTTGTATTAATAAGTGTTTTTTACTTTTCTACAGAAAATTTATAGATACAAGTGCTTTTATAGACTTTTCCCGGTTCAAGAATTGTTGATGGCCACTGAGGTTTATTTGGGCTGTCCGGAAAATGCTGGGTCTCCAGACAAATAGCTGAACGTTGTTTATATACAATGCCTTTTTTGCCTTTTACTTTCCCGTCGAGGAAATTACCTGTATAAACCTGAATGCCGGGTTCATTGGTGAATACTTCCAGTGATATTCCACTTATAGGAGAAGTCACTTTTGCAGCTTGCTTTGTTACATCACCTGCTGTATTCAGCACCCAGTTGTGATCATACCCGTTGCCGTTTTTCAGCTGAACATAACCGTAGTTGGTGATGTCTTTGCCGATTGTCTTGGCAATCGTAAAATCCATTGGAGTTCCCTTCACGGTAACAATCTCACCGGTAGTCATAAACGTACTGTCAACCGGAGTAAAATTATCAGCGTTGATATACAACAAATTGTCTGTAATTAGTTTAGTCGCATCTCCCGAAAGATTAAAATAGGAATGGTTACACATATTAATCACTGTCTTTTTGTCGGTTGTAGCTTCAAAATTAATCTTGATAGCATTATCAGCTGTAAGTACGAATGTCACTTTTGCTGTTACATTCCCCGGGAAGTTTTGATCACCATCCGGTGAGTGCCGGGTCAATTCTATGGTTGTGTCATTTAACTGGTTTACTTTCTGATAAACCTGATATTGCCAGCCTTTAGGTCCTCCGTGCAAACAATGTCCGAAATTGTTTTGCGGCAACTGTATGGTTTTACCATCAATGGTAAGGATACCCTTGTTGATACGGTTTGCATAGCGACCTATAGAAGCCCCGAAATCACTGGGGATATTCACATAATCTGCTACGCTGTCAAATCCAAGTACCACGTCCTGCATTTTACCTGCTTTATCGGGTACCATAATGGAAACAATACGTCCACCGAAATTGGTGATGCA
>Ga0302165_10000500_pt1 | contig 14214 bp, 10 predicted proteins | sample I_Fen_E3_2_FD_193499 | JGI IMG/M metagenome (GOLD analysis project Ga0302165, IMG submission 193499) | Peat permafrost microbial communities from Stordalen Mire near Abisko, Sweden - I_Fen_E3_2 | ecosystem: Environmental > Terrestrial > Soil > Wetlands > Permafrost | place: Sweden: Abisko...
GGCAGTGCCTATCAGTCCCGAGCAACTTCGTAAAAAGAGACATTCTATTCTTAAGCATCAGTCTCAAATGGAGAGTGCTCCATTTCTGGGCAATGATGAACGATTATTTTGGCAACGTGCCGAGGAACGCAATCAAGCAACGGCTCAATTGTACAACAAATTAGGACTTGCCTCTTACGAAGCTATCGAAGCATTTGTTGAGTATAAGTTGGATAAAAAACTAACTGTACTTTAGCTTAAAGATTGCGATATTATAAACTAAAATAGCTGAGTTTCCAATGAAATTCAGCTATTTTGCTTTATTACTTCTTCACTTTATTTCTCTTTCAGTTTTGCAAAATACATAGCAAACGAGCGATACAAAAAGTGAGTCCATTTACCAAATGGTACAATGATTAATGCCCATTGAACCAAAACTGTGAGGTGGAAAATGTATAGCCATTTATTGGTTTCGAGAATATTCAAATCGATAAACAGACGAACCATAAAAGCGGTAAGTCCCATTAAGAACAACCAAATTACGAAGAATAAATCAGAAGGTTGCGAGTGTTTGCTCACTTCTTTCTGCTTCTTCATACGGCTCGAAACGAAATCGACTGTAACAACGAAAACAATTGCACTCATTACATAACCTAAGATTATGACGAACAAATAAGGTGATGAAAACCAATCCAAAACTACTGTAGTAAACAATAGTGATAAATAGCCGATTACCAAAATAAAGTGTTCGAACCAGCGGAATTGATTATCGTCGCAACCCAATGCTCGTTTTTGCGTAAACATGTGAATGAACAATTCGCCCATACTTTTCACATATTTCATAAACGGCACTTTCACTTTCGGTTTCAAAATAGTCATATACCACATACGTGCTACGTTAGGCAATAATATGACTAAACCCACCGTGCCAATAGCAATCATTTCAAACATGTGACCGAAATGAACCATTTTTTCCAATTCAAAACCAACCGAAACTACAAATGCCATTACAGCAACAAAAGTCAGAATAAAAGCGGCTATACTCAGTGGCAATGATTTGTATAATAGACCAGATAAACCGGTCCAATCATATTTTGCTGTCAAATATCGACGAAGTGACATCATTAATTCACCCGGATTAGCTTCTTGTGGACAATGTGTTGAACATTCGCCACAATAGTAACATTCCCAGGGTTTAAGAGAAGCTTGTATGTCCTCCTCTAAACCTAAAGCACTCAGGCGTACCATTTCGCGTGGAAACGAATCATCTTCGGTTGATAATGAACAAACTGCCGTACAATTTCCACAGTTGTAACAGGCGTTGAAATTTACCGCGCCATATTTGTTCAGTTCTTTTCCAAATGCAGGATTTATCTTTGCCATTATTTGTTCAATTTATACGTGTAATACTCGTCCATATCATCCACTTCACCTGTTTTCACAAAACCGTATTTCACTAGTGACATCAGGTAATAAACCACTTCATCCGAAGGCATATTGAGCTTTTCGGTGAGTTGCTTAATCGTCAAATCTTCATCTTTCAAAGCTTCAAGTATCCGTTTTTTTATAGTATTGAAAACTTTCAGATTTTCTTTTGCCTGCTCGGGGATTCCTCCCAGTTTCTCGCGCAGGTATTTTGCAGTTGAACCCCCGGCTCCAAGTTTACCCCCAACCCCTAAAGGGGAGTTGGAGTTAGTATTGTCTTGTATGTCTTTATCTATTTCTTTCATATAAAAATACTTTGTAATTATCAAAGGTAATATTTCTTGCTCCCCTTTAGGGGTTGGGGGTTTTTAGGGGTAGTATTAAACTAAGGCATCAATCATACTCATTATTTCCTTACTTGAACAGGCAATCAGGTTAATAGCATCAGGCTCACAAACCGGAGCACACATACCACAACCTTTACAAACCGTGTTGTTGATTTCAGCTATTACTTTTTGACCTTTCTCTATTTTCAAAATAGCATCGAACGGACAGGCAGCTTCACAAGCACCACACCATGTACATTTTTCAGGATCGATAGTAGCCACCAATGGATCTGTTTCCAGTTCGCCTTTGCTTAAAATTGAATATGATTTTGTAGCTGCAGAAAGTGCCGAATTTACAGATTCTGAAATATTTTTTGGACCCTGACAAGCTCCTGCAATAGTGATACCATCGATAACCGTTTCCACCGGACGAAGTTTCATGTGTACCTCGTTGTAGAATTTGTCCCGACCTTTCGGAATTTTGAACAAACTTCCAATTGTGCTATTGTCACTTCGAGGAACCATACCTGTTACCAATACAACCAAATCAGCTTCCACTTCAATTTCTTTTCCATTTGTCAGAATGTCATTGATTTTCACAATGGTTTTCTTGCCTTCAGTAGTAACAGTTGGCAGACCATCTTCGTATGATTGTAGATAAATATCTCCGCTACGCAATGAATCGGCATACAAAATTTCCTGTTTGCCATAGGTGCGCAAACCACGATTAAAGTGGTAATTATTGACATCACTGAATTTCTTCTTAGCTGTAACAGCAGCATGTATGGTTGAGGTACAACAATTGCGTGAACAATATGTATTCTCGCCGTCGGTCTGGCGACTTCCCACACAATAGATATAAGCTATGTTCTTAATTTCTTTGCCGTTGTAAGTCAATTTATCAAACTGTGTGTCTATCATACGCTTGAACTGAGGCAATGTTATCACATTGTCCGAAGTAGCATATCCAAATTCCCCATAAGCCGGAGTATATGAATCGAAACCAGTAGCCATAAGTACAGAGCCTACCGTTATTTCTATGATTTCCTCTTTTTCAGACAAATCAATAGCTTTACAGACTTTCTCACATTCACCGCAACGGGTACAATTTTTATTATCTATTACCGGAACTTGCGGATATTCGCTTGGGTAATTCTTATAAATTGCTTTTCGGGTACTCAAGCGGAAATTAAACTCGTCAGGCACAACTACCGGACAAACTTCAATAGCACGTTTCAGGTCATCCGGATGACAGGCTGAAACTTTGATAAAACGTGGCGTTTTCTTTATTTTTAAAGTCATATTGCCGACACTACCTTTATTCTCAATTACCTCGCAATTGGTCATAATAGAAATATTGTCATGCTTTATCAGTTCATTATAAAGACGTTTCACCATGTCTTTACCAGTTTCAGTAGTTGTAGAAAGTGAATCCCACTGTGCTACTCGTCCACCTACAAAAGGTTCTTTTTCTATAAGAATTACTTCAGTGTCTTTTTCTGCTAATGAAATGGCTGCTTTTATTCCAGCTATTCCGGCTCCGATTACTGCCACTGCTTTTTTAGCTTTAATCTTATTAGTCTCCAATGCTTCTGCATAGCGAGCCTTAGCAATAGCTGCTTTTACCAAATGAATGGCTTTTTCAGTTGCTCCGGTTTTATTATCGGAGTGTGCCCACGAAGCCTGTTCGCGGATATTGGCATGCACATAGGTATATTTGTTCAAATCGGCACGAATGGACACATTGCGGAAAGTCAGCTGATGAAGTTTTGGAGAGCACGAAGCTACAATAACACCATCGAGTTCATTAGCCTTAATATCTTCCACCATATCGCGTTGATTGGAATCGGAGCAAGCAAACATAGTTGTTTTAGCTATAAATACAATGTCTTCACCCTCTATCGACTGGCGGACTTTTTCCACATCTACATAATCGGATATATTACCACCACAATGGCAAATATAAACTCCTATTTTCTTTGGTTTTTTTTCCATGATTTGTCTTGTGTTTAAGAGTGTTGAATTAAATAGCTGATTGCTTCGGATGATGCGGCTCCTGCCGAGAGAATTGAATCCGGAATATCCATAGGTCCGGTTGCAGTACCGGCTACGAAAACACCTTCGATACTTGTTTTGGCCGGGCTGGCAAGCATATCGCTTTGTCCTACAAAATTGAATGGGTCGAGTGCGAGTGTTTCATTTACAAAGAATTTTTCAATTCCAGTATTAGGTAATACACCTGTTGACAGAATTACCATGTCGTGTTCAGCTTCCTGAAGTTTTCCTTCGTTAATATCTTCGTAACGAAGAATAAGATTTCCACCTTCTTTCTCACTGATTCGTCCTATTTTTCCTTTTACAAAGTTTACACCCATACCTTTGGCTTGTTGATAGAATTCTTCAAACCCTTTACCAAACGAACGAATATTGATATAATAAATCGTTACATCAGCCATTGGCAACGCACCCATTAATAACTGAGCTTGTTTAATGGAATACATACAGCAAATTTGAGAGCAAATAGGATTGCCAACCGAAGCATCGCGCGAACCAACGCACAGTACATAAGCTATTTTATCAGGCACTTTTCCATCTCCGGGGCGGAGAATAGTATTGAACGGACGGGTTGGCGCCAACTCGCGTTCCATTTGCAAAGCTGTAATTACATTTTTATATTGTCCGTAACCATAACGAGGCATTTTCTTAGCGTCGAACATATCAAAACCGGTAGCAATAACCACTGTTTTCACATGCAAATCCAATACTTCAACTTCTTGGGTAAAATCAATACAATTAGTAGGGCAAACCTTTTCGCAAGCACCACACAAGGTGCAATTGTCTATATCAATGGCGGCAGCCTTGGGACTACAAATGCTGAACGGAATAAATGCCGCTTTACGACCAATCAATCCAAATTGATACTGATCGCGCACATTTTGCGGACAAGCTTTTTCGCACAACTGGCAAGCTGTACAATCTTCTACTCGAACGTAACGGGGATGTTTGGTTACTTTGGCTGTAAATTCATTGTCGCTGATTTTGCGGATATCACCCACTTCACTTCCAGTAAAAATGGTAATGTTCGGGTGACGCGATATCTCGGAAACCTTTGGAGTAGTGATACAAGCCGAACAATCGAGCGTTGGAAATACTTTGCTGAGCATAATCATTTTGCCACCCACCGAAAGCTCCTTATCCACCAAAAGCACTTTAAAACCAGTGTTGGCAAGATTCAATGCCGCCTCACCACCGGCAATACCGGCACCAATTACCAATGCATCGTAGGTTATATTTTTAATTTGTGTTTCCATCAGGCATGTAGCGTTTTAAGTAGATATTCGTTGAATGTTCGCATCTGTTTTACAAACGATTCACTACAAACCGAACAGATAGCAGCCATGCGCAAACGCGCAGGTTCAATCCCATTTTCTTTCATCAAATTGTGCGTATTGCCCACCAAACGACCCGTTTTCTCGGTACATGATTCACCAAAAACACAGTCGCTACCATCGGCAGCAATAAACACGCCGTCGAATCCTTTTTCGTAGGCATACAGTATCCAACTTGGTTTTATTCCACTGGAACAGGGAATAGAAATAGTGTACACGGTAGGCGGGTAATGTAGCTTTAGCAAGCCGGCCATATCAATAGCCGGATCGGATATTTTTTCGGTTGAAAATACGAGTATTTTCGCACTCTTTTTGTTCAGTTCTGCCATGATGGTCAATTTTAAAGTATTATGTTGAACGCAAATTACGCAAATCAGAATTCAAAATGAACTACTCATCCATATAACAATTCAGGAGCAGCCATCATTTGCGTAATTTGCGTTCTAATCCATTACAGAAGAAATTATTTTTTCTTCATGTAAACCTTGAAGTAGCCATTTTCCTCAGCAAAACCAAGGTATTCATGACCTTGTTTGCCACACCATTTCGGGATGTCTTGTTTTGTTCCTTCGTCTGAAGAAAGAATTTCCATTACATCACCGGCTTTGATAGTACCAATGGCTTTTTTTGCTTCCAAAAGCGGTCCCGGACAAGCTGTTCCACGTGCATCTACCGATCTTGCTACATCTACTGATTTTAATTCTTCTGCTGTCATTTTCTTTTTATTTTAAATGATTAATATTTTGTTGCCAGACGATGGACAACAGACGACAGAAAATTATATTTCCCTTAACTGTTGACTGTCGTCAGTTGTCTATCGACTTAGATAAATAGTTGTATCGAACTTTCACCTGCATCGGCTACAAATGTTGCAGCTCCGGCATAACTTAAGTTTGGATAATCAATAAATTCCTCTTTTTTGAAGCCCATCAGCCCCATCGACATTTCGCAAACAACGATTTCGATTCCCAACTCACCCGCTTCTTTGAACATGGTTTCCAGAGACATCACATTCTGCTTTTTCATAAGGTAGCCAATCATCATTGGTCCCATACCGGCCATATTCATATTGGATAGTTTGAGTTTCTTTGTTCCTCTTGGGAGCATGCAACCGAACATTTTAGAGATAATGTCTTTCCCTTTAGGCGATTTTTTAGGGTCACGCAGAGCAGATAGCGACCAGAACGAGAAAAACAATTTCACTTGAGTGTCCATGGCTGCCGCAGCAATAGAAATTACCATTGCGGCAAGGACTTTGTCTAAGTCGCCCGAAACTACTGCAATCGAAAGCTGGTCTTTGCGGGAGTTTTCTAACTGAGAAATTTTATCTTTCAGAGCATCAATTTGCACTTGCAATTGTTCAATAGATACCTTTTGATTGTCTTCCATTTTGTTTTTATTTTTAAATGATTCTGATTAAAGAAATTCTTCTGCAAATGTAGGTGAATAAAAAAACGGAAATGATTTTTATCGCGTGTGGCTGCATACATTATTTTGTGATATGCGTCACATTATATATCTTTGCACCCTATTTTGTCAAATCAACTACAAATGCAAAACGATTGTAAAAATTGTCCGTTTAATTCAAAGGCTGCAGCCATGCTAAGCGACTGCAGTTTCGATCAGCTTTCTGAGAATCATCTGGTTCTTAAATTCAAGAAAGGCGACAGCATTATCAAGCAAGGGATGTATTCCACCAACGTAGTTTTTCTTCGTACAGGGTTGGCTAAAATTCATTTGGCAGGTCCGTATCATGAGCAAATCGTAAAACTGGTAAAAGCTCCAACATACTTAGGATTACCTACTACTTTCGGAGACAAAATAAATCAGTATTCGGTAACGGCAGTTTCGGAGGTTGAAGTTTGTTTTATTGACGTAGAGGTTTTTCAAACCATCCTGAATGAAAACAGAGAGTTTTCGCATGAAATAATACTGGAACTTTGCCGAAATGAATTAGAATCATTTCGTCGTTGCGCCAATCGCACTCAAAAGCTTCTACGTGGAAATATGGCAGATGCTTTGCTCGAATTTTCCGATAAAATATTCCTGTCAGATACATTCACGTTGCCACTTTCGCAAGTAGAGTTGGCCAACCTTGTTGACACCAGCCGCGAGAGTGTAAGTCGCATTCTGACCGAGTTTGACAAGGATGGGATTATTCAATTAAATGGCAAAGAGATTCAAATCACAAATAAAAAATCATTGCAACTCGTTAGTCAAAACGGGTAGACCAATTAAAATATCGAATTAAATTAATGGGAATAGAGAAAGCTATCTTTCAACGCACCGAATTGCTAATTGGCAAAACGAAGATGGAGCGTTTGAGCGAAAAACGAGTAATAATTTTTGGTGTTGGAGGTGTAGGAAGCTGGTGTGCCGAAAGCTTGGTGCGCAGCGGAATAAAACATCTTACTATTGTCGATTCCGACAGGGTGTGCGTGACGAATATCAACCGTCAACTAATGGCAACCACCAAAACAGTGGGCAAAGTAAAAACAGAAGTGCTAAAAGAACGCCTGTTGGAAATCAATCCGAAAGCAGAAATTACCGCTTTGCAAAAAATATACAGTCCGGAAACATCCGAATCGTTTGAACTTGACGAGTACGATTTTATCATTGATGGTATCGACAGCCTGGCTAATAAAGTGCACCTGATACAAACTGCTACCAAGACAAATGCCACCTTCTTTTCGTCAATGGGAGCTGCATTAAAGATTGACCCTACGCGTATTAAAGTCGCTGAATTTTGGAAAGTAATGGGCTGTCCGCTAGGTTCTGCATTACGCAAAAGACTAAAGAAATTGGGAGTTCCAAGCAAAAAATTCATGTGCGTGTACAGCGATGAATTTCTCGAAAACCTAGGTGAGAATGCCTCGTGTGGAACTGAAAAATGTTTATGTCCTAAAGCGCAGAACGGTCCCGGCGATCCCGATTTGGTAAATCATGAATGGTGCAGCATGAAAGCACAAGTGAACGGCACAAGTTCGTATATGCCTGCCATGTTCGGCATGACCATTGCCGGGCTGGTAATGCAGACTATTTACAAAGAAGAATAGTTGTGTAGAGCCGCACGGATGTGCGGTTTTGTTTTTACACAGAATACAATATAAAGATAGAGCCGCACATCCGTGCGGCTCTACTCATTTACTGAATCTTTATTCTTTCCCCTCCGGTATGGCTTACAAACTCCGGTGCATACTGACACTGAACGGATGCAATGCCACTTGCGTATTCTCCCGCAGCATTTGCCCAAAGTTCGTATTCAAATACATAGGTTCCTTTTGGCAAAAAGGAGAAGAAAAATTGTGTGGAAGCATCTTGGGTGGTCTGATAATAGCAAACTCGTTCTTTCCATTCACAGCCCGAAAGTTGATTTACCGGTTCAAAACACGAAGCGCGTAAATCTTTCAACGCTACAAATTCCAGGTTTCTGTCGGTGGTAATAACCAATCGGGTAATAACCTTATCGCCTTTCACCAGTTTGGCTTGTTCAATCGGCAACATGGTTTTTCCGGTTGAAGTAATTTTCTCAACAAACAGTTTCTTGGTAATTTTCAAAGCACTGCCTTGTCCCGACACTTTATCTAAATCCTGATAATATTGCCAGTACATGGCTCCCCAACCGATATTCTTATCCGATTTCGTCACTGCCACTTTTCCCATTTCCGGACGAACACTGGCCACTGGAATTGTTTCTTTGAAATAGCCGGTTCCAGCTTCGGTACTTGACGGTTGAAGCAAAGTATTTCCAACTTTCACCTGAACCGACCCTTCGTTAGCCAACCAATCACTTCCATGATGCAGCAATGCATAAATAGCATTAACCGTAGCCATTGGCGAATCCCAACGCTGGGTTTGTTTTTGTTTCAGCAACCATATTTTCATTTCATCAACTTCGGTCTTGTTCTTTTCCACTTCGGCAAAGGCTTCGATAATAGCTGCCTGAACCGCTATTGGTCTTTCGTTCCAATAATACCCCGAGGTATTTTTTGCCCAATACATTCCAAACTCATCCGTTTTCAATGCGTTTTCTCGCAAGGATTTCAAAATGTCGTTTGCCACTTGAATTTTACCATTCCGTTGCGCTACCACCGCCATCATGGCTTTGCCATAAAGCGTGAAAGTAGTCCAGTATTTTTCCGAGTGATCTGTATAGAATTTCACTGCAGCTTGTGCCGATACATGTACCGGAATTTCGGGATATTCCGATCGCATGTGCAGGTAAAACAACTGCATATTGCCGATAGACATTTCTTTGTCATAATTCTTGTTGTACTTTTTCAAATTATCATAGTCACGGGCAATTTCCAAATCCAGGTAATTTAAGGCAGATTGAACTGCTGACTGCTGACTGCTGACTACTGACTGACCTGTCATTTTATTTAATCGTGCCAGATTTAGTATAATTTCCTGTGTGATATAGCGACTTTCGCCCATACCTTTAAACCACGAGAAAGCCCCCGAAGGCAATTGTAACGAAATAAGTTTATCAAGATATTGCTGCGCCTGATTCTTTTGCATATTCAAGTCGAATAGCAAGGCTATCTGTCGTTTTTGCTCTGTTTCATCTTTGGCTGCCATTACCCAAGGCGTTTCTTCCAGCAGCATATTTTTCAACTCTGTATTTTTTTGCAAGTTCGAAAGCAATGCTTCACGACTGCCACCCGCTTTTTTCCAACGGTCGAAAGTAGCAGCAATTTTAGGATTAGAATTGGCTATAAATGCCGCTAAACTATTGGCATAATAAGAAGTGAAATAATCCAACGCATTATCGTTTTCGGGAGTCGAAATGGTTGGCAAAGCCTGTACAGCATACCATGCGGGGTTTGACGAGAATTCCACTGACAAGTTTTTAGTATCTACGTTCGAACCGTTTTTCAACAAACTTTCGAAATTGAACGTGCGGGTTTGATTACCACGAACAGTCAATGGCATACTTTCAGTCACTAGTACTTTATCCGGCAACACAGGTAAGTACTTTTGTTCTCCATCGCTAAAGTTACCGGCATGAGCCACTACTTTGCAAGTCACCAATTCGTAAGGCGAAAACTCGGTTAGCTCCCACTCTACCGCTTTGGTTTCGTTAGCTGCCAACGTAATTGTTTTGGCAGCAGCATCTTTCAATTTAATTAATTTCTCTGTTGCCGGATCTATCATTTCAAACTGAACAGAAGCAGTTTGAGTTTTATCCGTCAGGTTGACTACATTAGCACTCAGCACCAGTTTATCCGACCGTCGCACAAAACGGGGCAAATTCATTTGCACCATTAAATCCTTTTGAGTCACGACCTGTTCAGTTCCTTGGCCGAAATACAAATCAGTGGTGTGCGCTAACATCTTCACGTTCCAACGCGTGAGACTCTCGGGAGCTGTGAAGGTAAACTTCACATTACCTTGTGCATCGGTTCGTAACTGTGGATAGAAGAAAGCTGTTTCATTGAAGTTGGTGCGGATTTGTACTGGTTTGTTGCTTTCTATTACTTCTTCATCCTTAGCTATAACAGGAGCTGTAAATTTCATACTACTCTTCAATGGTGGAGGAGGTTCAACTGCCTGAAGACTTTTCTTATTTGTTCCATATCCAACTACAGCAACTTCATCCAGAGTTGCATTTTCTTGTGCCATAACAGCAACTCCTCTTGCCATTCCTCTAATCCTAATATTCCGATATCCCATATTCAAACCAAACCAATTCAATTGATTCAATCTAAACTCTGCCACATCATCAAACTGATTATTCAAATATGCATCATCATCTGTTGTTTCAAATCCATTGCTTATCCACTCAGGGGTATAGAAAACCGATTCGCGGTACGATGGATTAAAATTCCAACTGTGTGGACGCAAAGCATCCAATGAAGCATCATACATTCCGACTAGCACCTCCGCTGATTTTTTATCCTTAGCACTTTCCGGTATTGTAATAGTCCATTCTGCTTTCTCGCCCGGCAACAACTTATTGCGGAACACGCTAAGTGTAGGCGTCAGTTTGTTATCGGCTACTTTACGGGTTATCTGAACTTGCTTGCTAAAGAACTGCTCATCTTTCAGGAAGGTAAACATTACCGTCACTCCTGCTCCATAGCTTTCTTTAAACGGAATTTCAAAAGTCTTTATCTCGTCCGAGAACGAAACCCAGCGACTTTCCAATATTGTATTGCCCTGCATCACTTCATACAAAACTGATGAATTTTGGGTAGAAGTTCCAAATTGAATCTGAGCTTTCTCTCCAACCACACATTCTGTTTTGGAAGCTAAAAACCACTCGTAACTTTTTACCGGAGGGCGTTTATCGTTTACATCGTAAAGAACAACCGTTTTTTCGAGTTTTACTTCTTTACCATGTGCATCAGGAGTGGTAAATACCAGTTTATATCTACCGGAAGCTAAATTGGCAACAGCCAGATTTAATTTTTTGTTGTTAGTATCAAAACTTCCCGACAATACTTTATCTCCCTCTTTCAGAACGGTTTTATCATCCAGTTTTTCAGCATAAATATCAGTATCTTCCAAACGATACAGACTGTATTTGATTGTTGAATTCACTTTCTCTCCGTTCAGAGTTTCGGTACTCACTTCGATATTTAGCGACTGTTTCTTGTCAATCTTTTCAGCAAGTTCGGCCAGTATAAATAAGGATTTATCACCAACCGAAACATACTGCTGTCCTTGCTGCGTTTCACCTTTCGAGTCTGTAACATCCACATAAATAGTGTAGGTATAAAACTGCTCGTTACGGAATGGTGTTATTTCACTTTTAGTTTTCTCCGGAATAAACGATACTTCAAAAGTTCCATCCGCTTTTGAGCTAGTGATTCCGTTGGTTATTTCTTTGTCTGGGGTACTCCACCACCAGCAATAGCGATGGGTGCTGCGAACTACCCGATATTTGACTTTCGCATCGGCAATGGTATATCCGGCATATGCTTTTACAGTCCCCTTTACAATTGCCTTTTCACCAAAACTAATTTCTGCTTTGGGTTTATCAATCGTTACCTCAAAAGTTGGTCGTTTGTATTCCTCCACCCAAATAGATTGAGAAATAGTACCCACCTGAATGCGATAAGTTCCGTTTAACCCACCTTCGGGCAAAACAAATTCACCGGCAATCGATCCGAATTCATTGGTCTTATATTTCTTGGCACTTACTTTTTGTCCGTTGGCATCAAATAAAGTAGCTTCGTATTCTACTCCGGCTGTGATTTCTTGCTTAGTTTTATTTGAGTAATAAACTATTGCTTTAAAATAAACCGTTTGACCAGGGCGGTACAATGAACGATCAGTGAAGATATTTATTCTCACATTTCCATTTTCTGATCTGTTTTGTTCGTTGAAATAGCTATTTGAAGCATTGGTGAAATAGCAATCTTTGCCTTTTTCGAACATCAACACATTGTTCGCGTAATTTTCTTTAAACGGGTATTGACACAAGCCGCTTTTGTCGGTAGTGCTTGCTAATATAAAGTTGATTGCATAATGACTACCTGCCCATTTATTTTCATAAACAGACACTTTCACAGCACTCTCAGGCTTGCCACTTATTCTGTCGAGCACATACAAGCTGGCTTGCTTGGGTATATTGGTGCGATTTATAAATGCCAAATCGGAAATGGTCAGTGAACCGATTACCCTTTCGGATTGATTATCGCTTCCAACCGGTTCTGCACAAATTTCGTAAATACCATAAGTACCAGTTTTTAGATCAATTTCTGTCGTTACAGCACCAAAATTTACATCCGGCTTTATATCGATTTGTTTTGTTTCAACGACCGTTTTCTTGGCGTAAAGCGTTTTCTCATTTCGTCTGTTCTGAACATAGTTATAATACTCCAATGCCGTTGCATTTACTCTGTAAACAGTTAGTGTCAGTGTTGATATATTCGTTGTATTTAAATGTACTTTGAGCGTGGTGGCTGGCTTAGCCACTTGATTAAAACTCATTCCGATCGTTTTATGAGCAATTGTTTTCTGAATATTACTAAGTAATCCGATCCTTTTGTAGTTGGGGAAACGTTTCAAACCATCGCTGCAAATATCATAGGCTATTTTCTTATTCGATTTATTTTCATCATCGTTTGAATTAGACAAGTAATAATTTGCTTTCTCCGCCAATACCTCAACGACTGCTTCATTTGCGGCATATTGCTTTTCGAGGCGGTTCAATGCTGTCAGGTAAAGTGAATCCGAATTCGCAGCTTCAGTATGTTCTTTCATGTATTTCAGACGTTGCAAATCGACATAAAGGAGTGCCGGTACATTTCCGGCATTTTGACGGAAAGCAAGTAGTTGGCGATAGGTATCCACCACATGATTTTCAACGGAAGATGCGTATACAGAATCTAATGACAATGCTACAAACGCAGGTAGATCAGCAAACAGTTCCGGATTGGTCAGTGGATTTTTCGCCGAAGTGGCTTGGGATAACTGTTCCAGAATCTGTATTCTCCGGTTTCCCAAAAAGTCAAACAAAGTTGGTTGCAACACCTTGCTATCAGCTCCTTTTTCGAGTAATGCAGCAAATTTCAACGCATCCGTTTGTTGCAAAATCGTTGCATTTTCGAGCGACGCCGCAAGGTGTTTTGTAATTTTATCGAAATAGATATTCTTTGTCCATTCTTTTATATCCTCAGGCACAAAGCCGCTAACAACGGTGCGGTTATTAATCGTCCACTGGTCTTTTTGGTAAAACTGAGCGTACAAATCAGCCGTCATCGAGTGTAGCAACGCCTTTTCGGCCGGATCAGTACTTTTTTCGGTAAAGGCCTCAAAATCTTTTATCAAAGCTGGTGCTTCATCCGGATTTTTCTCCAATGTAAAGCGCATTTCATAGACCATGGCTTTAATGACTTCGGGTGAGTTCTTCTCCTTTTGTGCCTGTTCCAGAATAGCTTGCACTTCTTTCAAAGCCGATTCAGGCAATTGTTTTTCAGCTAATTGATTCACTTTCTCCCAACGGGCGGCAATGGTCATGGATGATTTTTGAGCGAATAAAAAAGTGGCTAGAACCACAGTTGTAAAGACGATAAATGCTAGGCTTTTCTTCATAAGTGAGGATGATTATTAGTTTGTTAATCGCAAGACAAATATAATACCAA
>Ga0302165_10000503_pt1 | contig 14172 bp, 10 predicted proteins | sample I_Fen_E3_2_FD_193499 | JGI IMG/M metagenome (GOLD analysis project Ga0302165, IMG submission 193499) | Peat permafrost microbial communities from Stordalen Mire near Abisko, Sweden - I_Fen_E3_2 | ecosystem: Environmental > Terrestrial > Soil > Wetlands > Permafrost | place: Sweden: Abisko...
ACACGAATCTTTCACTCTTATGCTTCCTTTCAATCAGCACCATCCCGTTAAACTAGTAGTGATGGGTATAAAAAAACTCACACAAAGAGCTGTCATGCCTCTTTGCGTGAGTTAATTTCCATATATTGCCGTTACTATATAATATATTAGTTGAGTTGTCAATATGGAATTTTTTTTTGCTTTAACGCCATTAATTAAGAAAAGATTAGATGTAATGCATTGAAAAAAATTTGTAAATAGATTTATTTTGAAACATTGCACTTGTCCTTTTGGGTGGATTTGGAATATACACTGCGGTAGTTTCTTGGGGTAATTCCAACTTTCTTTTTAAAAATAGCTATAAAATAACTTTGTGAATGAAAGGAAAGCGAATTGCTAATTTGGCTATAAGTATAATGGGAATAACTCAGAAGATTTTTTGCTTCTTCTATTTTTTGATTGCTAATAAAAGAACTTAATGTTTGACCAGTTTCTCTACGAAAGAGATGGGAAAGATATTTTGGAGTCAGATATACTTCTCCAGCGAGTGTATCTAAAGTGATTTTTTCATGAATGTTTTTAACAATGTAGTCAATGCAACTTGATATAGCTTCTGTGTAAGCCGGCTTGTTAGATGTTTTCGCTTTGGCTACCTGCTCTGTAAAGTCTACTACCATATTTTCATTTGATACATTTAGCTCATATGCAGTTTTACAGTTTTCCATCTGCCTGATATATACATCTCCAAGGGTAAATGCGGTTTCTTCGTTGAGCCCACCTTCAATCGCATATCTTGATACCAGAGTAGTGTTTGCAATACAGCCATAAAACAAAAGCCTGAGGGGATTATTTGACATATTTCCATATTTAAATTGAGGAAGTGCTTTATAAGTGGCTCGTAATTGAGAAACATTGCCCTCTTTTACACAACTTAATATTGACAGTTCTTCACTGTAGGAAGAGTGTATCCGAAAATCCTCTCGATTTTCAAAGAGTTCATTTATGAATGTGAATTTCAAGGAATCCTGTAGATTTGATAATTGATAGGTGTTGATTTCATCTAAACTCAGGGAAGTCTTCTTCAGGGTTAGCATGATAATCCGCAGGAATGCACAGAAAGTAGGAAATGATATCACCGGAAGAATCTTTATAAGTGTATCTATTTCTTGTGAATTCATATTATGTGAAAAAGAAAAAGGCAACATAGTTGTAGAGGCTGATATATTTGATAATAGCATTGGTCCGCCCAGGCAGTAAAAAGTTTCCTGATTACGTTCAAATGAAAAAATATAATAAAGCTCACTATCATAATACAAGATATCAAAATTAGAATTTCTACATTTCGTTACTAACTGATCCATATGAGAAGATAATTTCTTTGTTAACCCAGGGAGATTTTCAGAAAAAAAAGAATACTGAAGTTTCATCTGTTTATTGTATATCCATAAAGGAATTCTATTATAATTATAGAATGACTGAATTAATGATATTTCATATTCTGATAGACACATATGCTACCTCCTGATTTGCAATAGATGAATTATGTTGTAAATCCATCTTGGTTTATGAAAATAATAAGGAAAATCAATTGTAATGTCAAGAAAAATTAATATGAAAAGGGAAATAAGGATATAATCATTTTATTTTTATGATATATTAAGTGAATAGAATTTAATATTGTATTGAGTGATTAATAAATCGGACAGCCATTTTAATTCAGCTGTGATAAATGAGTATTATTAACTTCAATAATGCATGAGTATTTAGCAAAGGCGCTATTTTAGACGTCCTTTGCTATTTTTTTATATATAAATAATTAGTAACTATTCAGAAGGCAGTATTGCGCGAAGTGTGTAATTGTTCAGGTACTTAACAGTTACAATAATTATTATATGAAAAAGGAGTGGAAATAATGGATAATTTTGAAGTGAAAGAAGCAAAATTAATTGATTTTAACAGCCTATCTTTTGAAAAACAAAAAGAACACTATGAAAATGTTGCAAGAAGGGCATTAGAATTATGGGGGTATCCTCAGGATTCGAAGTTGAAGCTTTTGAATATAACAGAAAATGCAACTTATCGAGTAGAACATCCAGATCACGAAACAATCGTAATGCGAGTGCACCGTTTGCATTATGCCGAAAAGGAATCAATTCAAACAGAAATCGCATGGATACTGGATTTAAAGAGTGGAACGGATATAAATCTGGCAACACCGCTGAAAGCCTTGAATGGCACTTATGTACAGACAATTGAAACACCACAGATGGCAGAAAAAAGAAATGTAGTGTGCTTTAGTTATGTAAATGGAAAGGCGCCAAAGGATTCACACGATGACACAGAAACAATAGGAGGAATCGCCTCTGTTTTACAAAAAATACCAAACAAAATCACAATTCCTACATTTCGTTTAGCAGCAACTGCATATGCACGATTTTATAAAATATTCCCTTCTTTGGCAAAGAATACGCTTACGCCTGAAGATGTGAAAATGTATCATAAATTGGGTGAGATCGCCGCTGCATTACATGATAATTCGAAAAAGTGGACGCCACCAGATTTTTATAAACGGATTGAATGGGATTGGGAAACAACATTTGGAGAAGGCTGGAACAATTATTATGGTGCACATTATACCGATATAAAAGGGGTGTTAAGCAATTCTGATATAAAAGTAATAGATGAATGTGCATTGTTGATAAAAAAACGTACCGAAGTATATGGAAAATCGCCAGAACGTTATGGTATGATACATAGTGATCTTAGAATGCCAAATCTATTGATAGAGGGAGAAAATATAACGGTTTTAGATTTTGACGATTGTGGTAAAGGTTGGTACATGTATGACCTTGCATGTGTAGTTGGTTTCATGGAACATCGTCCAGACTTGCAAAACATTATTGATATAATAGTGGAAGGCTACAGAAAACACACGAGTTTATCAGATGAAGATAAAATAGAAATTCAAACATTTATTTTAATGAGAAGAATAGGACTACTTCAGGCAATTATATATCACATTGATAATACCCAAGCAGGAAGTGGCGAATCAGCAGAACTTACACCTGAAATTATGGCATTTTACGCAAAAGGTACAGCTATTTTGGCTAGAGAGTATATTAAGAAGTATGAAAAGTTGCCATTACTAGTTAAAAAGTAATCGGGAAAATTAGATGTGCGCAAAATGATTGCGCAGGAATGAGGATGATTATGAGCAAAGAAAAAAAAGAAATCTATGATGAGGCCGCTAAGGTATGGAATCCTGACAAGGTTAAAATCTTTCGTGAAGCGGGGATTGATATTGTATTAGGGGAAAGAGAAGGATATTGTTTTGAAGATATTGATGGAAAAAGATTGATCAATATGCATATTAACGGAGGAGTTTTCAATCTGGGGCATCGTAATCCAGAGGTTAAAAAGGCTCTCATTGAAGGTGCTGAAAAATATGATGCAGGTAATCATTATTTCCCTTCCAAGGTAAAAAACGATCTATGTGAAGCACTTTTAGCTGTGTCTCCTGATTATATGAAATATATTAATTTAAATAATGGTGGTGGCGAATCAATTGATGCTGCTGTAAAGTTTGCAAGATATGCAACACAAAGGAAAAGAGTAGTTAGCGTACATGGAGGTTTCCATGGCTCTACTGGTATCGCAATGCAGGCAGGTTCACCTGAAATGTCAGCTTTTTTTAATATGACACCAGACCCTGAATTATATTCACAGGTAGATTTTGATAATCTTGAGCAAATGGAAGAAATTCTGAAAAAAGAGGATACCGCGTGTGTACTTCTTGAAAGTCTTCCGGCAACAAATGGTTTCCCTATTCCAGATGATAATTATTTAAAAGGGGTAAGTGATCTTGCACATAAGTATGGAGCTTTGTATATTGCAGATGAAGTTCAGACAGGGCTTATGCGTAGCGGAGATATGTGGTGTGCTGTCGGATACGGCGCTGAACCTGATATGATAGTAACAGGCAAAGGTCTTTCAGGTGGATATTATCCAATGTCTGCAGTTATCATGAATGAAAAGTCAGGAGCATGGCTTAAAGTAGATGGATTTGCACATTTATCATCTTTTAACTCATGTGAGCTTGGCTGTGTAGTTGCAACTAAGGTAATGGAAATTGTAAGCAGACCATCAACAAAAGAAAATGTAGATATGCTTACAGAGGTATTTCGTAAAGGGTTAGCAAAAATACAAAAGAAACATTCCAAATTCTTTATTGGAGTGCGTCAGCGTGGTGTGATCATGGGACTAGAAACGGCTCATCCAGAAGGATCAACAGCCTTGATGGGAGCACTTTACAAAAACGGAATATGGGCTATGAGAGCGAACTTTGATCAGTCTGTATTACAGTTTAAAGCAGGTCTTCTTATGGACAAACAACTTGCAGAAGAAGTCTTGAGAATCCTTGATATCTCAATGGGAGAGGCTGCACATATGGTAGGGATGGACGAATAGTTATGTAAAATGAAATCTCATTCTAGAGGAGTGGGTTACCAAATTGCCAGAATAAGAAGTTAGTTTAACTAAAAACTAGCTACTGTTCTGGCTTTTTTTACTTCTATTAATTGATATGAATAGAAAATCGAATATAGAAAACCGTTTTGGAATTCCATATGGAAGTGCATATGGAATTTCATTATAAAGTATTGATTATTTGAATCATATTAATTTAACGAAAAATATAACAAACTTGTATAATAAGCTAAAAAGTAATATATTATAAATAGATAAAAAAGATATCATATCAAACTATTATTTAGATAAATTGTACATTTATTATAGTAAAAAAAAAAATAAGGGAGAAAAAAATGAAAAAACTAATTTTAGTAACATCGCCACCAAGTTGTGGAAAAACATATGTATCAAAGAAATTGGCAAAAGTGCTCAAACATGTTGTTTATCTGGATAAGGACACACTCATTCCTTTATCAAAACAAATATTTGTAGCTGCAGGTGAAGAATATAATAGAAGTTCTCCATTTTTCAAACAATATATTAGGGATTATGAGTATGTAACAATTGTTGATTTAGCTTTGGAAGCACTTCAATATGATGATATTGTACTAATCAATGCCCCATTTACTAAAGAAATCCGTGATGAAAAATATATTCAAAATCTAAAAAACAGCTTAGAAGAAAAAAATGCTGGGTTAGTCATCATTTGGGTAGAAGCAACACTGGAAGTATGTAAAAAGAGAATGATAGCAAGAAATTCTGATCGAGATACCTGGAAGCTTGCTAATTGGGATGAATATATTGCTGGAGAAAACTTTGATATCCCAAAAGCATTGGATGATCCAAATGTTATTGATGATCTATTGATTTTCAAAAATTCTACAGATGAAGAATTCAACGAATCATTAGGACGAATCGTAGATATATTGGAAGAGACGACAAAATAACGATAAGAAGTATATTATCGATATTTTGAAGCAATCCTTATTTGATATATATACAGGTTAGGCAATCGTATCTACTTTTACTCTTGCACTTGAAGGAAATTGAGCTAAAATGATTGCACCAAAAACGAGAAGGCATCCAATTAATTCTTTTATAGATAAGGATTCATCTAATAATATCCATCCTCCGATTGCACAAAATACGGCCTCTAAACTCATGATTAAGGAGGCGATAGAAGGAATTACACTTTTTTGACCAAGTATTTGGAAGGTGTAAGCTACTCCACACGATAATACCCCTGTGTATAAGAGTGGTATCCAAGCATGCAAAATAGATGATATAGCTGGAGTTTCAAATAAAAACATTGCTATCATTGATAAAAATCCACAAACAAAAAATTGAATGCATGACATTTTTACACCATCTACACAGGAAGAAAAATAATCAATAGCCAATATGTGAAAGGAAAAGGCTAGGGCTGACAAGATAACTAAAATATCCCCACTAGAAATCTTGAAACCATCTGTGATACAGAGCAAGTACATTCCACATAGAGCAATGAATATGCTAATCCATAAGTTTATACTTGGGTATTTTTTAAAAAAGATACCGATGATAGGAACTATAATTATGTATAAGGCTGTAATGAAACCGGCCTTCGACGCGGTCGTATAGGATAGTCCGATTTGCTGAAGATTACTAGCAATAAACAATATTGTGCCACAAAGAATGCCGCCAACGAAAAGCTTTTTGTCCTTATTTACCCGCTGCTTTTTTATGACGGTTTGTTCACTTTTTATGTCTGTTGTATTACGCAAAAGATAAATGCATGGAAGAAGCGTGAAACCTCCAATAAACATACGGACTGCATTAAATGTAAAAGAACCGATCATGTTGCCACCAACGCGTTGGGCTACAAAAGCAATCCCCCAGATAAATGCAGTAAGAAATAACATAGATTCTCCGCGTAATGAATTTTTGTTCATAATATAATACCTCATTTTACTTTATTCTTTTTAGATTAGGCCAAATTTATCTAATTCTAATATATAACCGTTTGAATTACAAGAGGGATTATAATAAGAAGAGATTTTTTTGAAAAAAGAGTTAAAGAGAAAAGATCTTAAAGAAAATGGAACCAAAGCAGAAGAAAAAAACAGATTGAAAATAGGATATAATTGTAAGAAAATTTAATAATTACGCATATAATTAAATGAGAATAATAAGTTGCATACTTAAATAAACAATTAATTAAATAAAAACATTGGAATAGTGTTGACAATTACAACTAGAAGTGTTAAAGTTTAGATACAAACAAAAGAAGCTATAAAAGAAAATAAAGTTGTTTGTAGAAGGAGTATAATCCAATGAATAAATGAATTTATAAATCTATCAATATAAGAGGTATTACAAGTAGTTCCCGTAGGAAAGACAAGTAATTGAAATATATATTTCCATCCTTTGTAAAATTTCAAACAAAAGCATCTATGTAACGATGCATAATAAAACGAAAACAAAGTGATAAAGTTTACCAAATATACAAAAGAACTTGTACTTATATTGAATATATACCAAAAAGATATTATAAGATTCCTTGTTTGTGCGAAGAAGCAAAAAGGGAAGAGCGGATTATCTATTTGTCTTAACCATTTCTGATAATCACAATTTTAGGATATTATGTAATCCCATTCTCAAGAATGGTAAATGAAAAGATATTCAAGAATTAGAAAACAGTAATCAAGAGATTTAATATTTAACGAGCTGTGAAAGTGAAGGATGATAAATCCGACATATAGAAACTTATATTATTTCAAATTTACACAGTATAGATCTTTCCAAATTAAAATAATACTTAAAATGTAGAATTTTATAAGCGGGCAGAAACAAAAGTATAGAGTACAATTTATAATAGTAATAAAAGTTTCAAATGTTTGCAGAAGTAGTTAAAAGGATAATGTTGTGATAATTACCTGTGTTACAGATGAAATTAATAAGAATTAATCGATTAAGTTAGATGTTACTAAAATATAATCGAAGAAAGTAGAGTGTACTTTGGATATTAAAGAGTCATAGAACGGCCGTTGTATCAGATATTTGTTGATATTGCGGCCGTTCTCTTTTTGCTTTTAATCAATACTTTGCTTTAATCAATATTTTGGCTTAATCAAATGTTTTGTTTCAGGACTCTAAAAGAAGGTGATTCCTTTAAACATAACGTGACAAATTCTATGTCGCAGTCACGGATGAAGATGCCGTTATTACCATTTTTATGATTCTTATTATAAGGTATTAACTGCCGTTCTTTGGGATTATAGGAATACTGGGAAAATCCGTTACATGTAATTAAATCAGTAGCCTCTTGAGATGAATGACCATATTTTTCGTCACATCCAATTAATTCGACGATGATTGCATGCAAGGATGGAGATGCTAAAGTGTTTTTTGCACCAATAAGAACATCATATTCTAATCCTTCAACATCTATTTTCATAACCTGGACATCACGGCTTTTGACGATTTCATCCACTGTCCTGATTGGAATCGTAATCACACAATCTTCTTGATTTTCTTCATTTTCTGCATTTGTTAACACTCTATTTACCGTGTCTTTGTTATTTATGAAATTAGCACTTCCAGTGGCAGCACCAGCACCTACGTTGTGTATTTCACATCGTTGATTCATCTGGTTAATTAAAATATTTTCTTGCATTAGTGAAACAGTTTCAGCTGAGGGTTCAATTGATATTGCATAATTGGTTAAAGAGGCACCAAGTGCGAGAACCGTATATGATCCGATATTTGCCCCGATATCTAAAAATATACCATTTGATTTTTTCATAAAATGACGTACAAAAGCCATCTCTTCATATTCTGCCAAGCCACAATAATAGTTTCCAGTGGAAGAAGCTCTATTTTTGATCGATATTAATTGTTGATTATCAACAAAATTATAGGTACGCTCATTTTTAATAAAACGATAATAAAATTGCCAATTTATAAATCTTCCGATTGCTGATAGTTTATGATTTATACATAAAGGAGAATGGACCATATTGTTAATAATTTTGTAAGTGTATTTGATTTTATTCATATTTATTAAAATACCTTTCTCAATGAATACTTTAGAGGTCTATACAATTGTATGACGAGACAATAGGAAAAAGACATATAAAAGGATGGATATATAATAATATTCCAGTACATCATTGATATATTAAAGAGATAACGAATAGATTAAAGCTCCTGATATAAGGGAACAATACGAAATAAAAACTGACAGATATGCTTATAGATGGTATAATCAATAAAGAAGTTTAACTCAATATATTTATAGAATATGTTAAGGCGTTTCTCGAATTAAAAGATTAGTAAGCAATATTATTAGATAACATCAGTGAGCAGAGTGCAGATAGATGTGAATTAATAGCAAATTTGAAAGGTGTGAATAAAATGTCATTTAGAAACCCAGATAGATTAAAGAAGAAGAAGAATATAACAAAGAAGATTCCAAAGGACCCAAAGGATTCGACTAAAAAAGTATCAGCTAAGAAACCAAAGTGATAGTCCTCATTATGTGCTTTTAAAATCTGGACTGAAAATAAGAATAAATACTTCACATATAGAGGGAATTAATATATAATAAAATCAGATATAAAACTTGAAAGACACAAAAGAAGGGAAGTAAATTATTATGAAACTTAGTGCAAGGAATCAGATTCGTGGTACAGTAACATCAATTGAAGAGGGTGCAGTTAGTAGTATGGTGGCTATCGATGCAAAAGGAATAAAAATCACAGGCACAATATCAGTGGAAGCTGTAAAAGATCTTGACCTTACTGTTGGAAAAGAAGCCTATGCCATCGTTAAGGCTACGGAAGTTATGATTGGTATTGGAACAATGAAACTTAGTGCAAGGAATCAATTAGCAGGTAAAGTTACTTCAATTAAAGATGGAGTTGTTAATTCTATTGTTTCTTTGACACTGACAAATGGTGACATTGTGACAGCTTCAATTTCAAAAGCGTCTGTAAAAGATCTAGGTTTAGTTGTGGGTATTGAAGCAATCGCAGTAATTAAAGCTACATCAGTAATGTTTGGTATAGAATAGCTCCTATTAATATAACGGTTTCTTTAACAAATTAATGAGATAGCTCTATTAGGATCCTCTAATAAAAGAAGTGATATAAAGTTGGATGAAATACTCTGAATTTATATCACTTCTTTTATTATATTGAGTATGTGTTTGAATTTCACATCGCTGTCTATATAGAATTAGTTTTATGAAGTCTATTAGAATCGAATTAGACAAAAAGAATCATAAAGTGCAGAAAGGGGTTTCAAAACATGATGTTGAGACTGCTTTTTTGATATGGAAATGGATGCAGGCAGTTTCTAAAAAACATAAACGATTAAGAAAATAAAATATTTTGCGGTTTGTAAAGTCTTGGTTTATAATGAAATGTAGTCACTTTTACAAAAGAGCTAGATAGGAGTTTGTTTGAAAAAAATAATAAATGTAATATACATAGTATTAGGATTTCTTTTTGTGGGAATAGGGGCAGTCGGCGTAGTTCTTCCTATGTTGCCAACAACACCTTTTTTATTGGTGGCAACATTTATGTTTGCAAAAGGTTCGAATCATTTTCATAAGTGGTTTTTATCAACAAAATTATACCAAAAACATATTAGTAGTATTATAGAAAAAAAAGAAATGACCGTAAAAGGTAAAATATCTGTTCTTGCCACAATTAGCATAATGCTCATAATTGCATTTTTCTTAGTACCAATATGGCATGCGAAAGCTCTAATAATAGTGATTTTACTTTTGCATTACTACTTTTTCCTGTTTCGTATTATAACTGTAAAAGATTGAAAAAATAAACGAAAGAAATAATCCAATTCCTAAAAAGGATAATTGGATTCCGAGAATATATGATACCAATTATGTTTTTAATATTATTTACATTTTTTTTGATCTATTTATTTTTCGGATTCTATGTTTTCTTGAAAAAGTGGAAATCATTAACGAATAGGTTATTGTTTTCACTTTGCATAAATCTAAGCCTTTGGGCATTAGGGTATGCGTTTATGACCGTTGCCCCAAATCAAGAGACCGCTAATTTTTGGCGTTTGATCGCAGCTTTGGGTTGGTGTCTCGTTTATAGTACGTGGTTAGATTTTGCAATTCTAGTAAAAAAAGAAAGCAAAAAATGGATGACCGATTTAAGAAGACTATTGATTTATCTTCCATCAATAGTCTTTTTTATTGCGAATCTAAGATATAAACCGACGGTAGTAAAAGAAAAACTGATGTATATTTGGAATGATACATATCCGATCACTCTGTTAGAAGTCCTGTTTTCATTGTATTATCTAATCTTTATTATTTCAGGTATTATAATTATTTATAGATGGGGCAAAAATTCAACCTTAAAGGGAGAAAAAAAGCAAGCAAATATTATTGTAATTACCTCTTTGATTTCTTTCGTATTATCGATTATAAACCAAATGATACTTCCTCACTTTGGAATTAATGTTTTTCCAATAGGAGTGATTGTGTTTTCAATTGCATTATTAGGCATTAACCATGCGATAAAAAAATATAAAATGATGTCTATTTCTCCGTTAACGGCGAATGAATATATATTAAAGACAATAACGGATCCTGTTGTTCTTATCGGAAATGATCTCTTAGTTCTAACAGTGAATAGTGCGGCTATTGATTTGACTGGATTTCATGAAGAGGAAATAAAAGGAACATCAATCAATCTGTTGATTGCAAATGTAGATTTAAATCGAGAAGCATTTCAAATATTAATGAATACAGGGGCGGTTAAGAATATTGAAGTGGAATTAATGACTAAGAGTGGTATTAGTATTTCTTGCCTGTTCTCAGCATCACGAATCAATAATGAAAGTGATGATGCTTTGGGGATTGCATGTGTTTTTCACGATATTACAGATCGTAAAAATGCAGAGAATATTTTACTCAAAGCACATCAGGAGTTGGAAAAAAAAGTGCATAATAGGACGAAAAGATTAGAACAAATCAATTCTCAACTTGAAGAGGAAATTATCATCAGAATTAATGCTGAAAAAGAGTTGAAATCAAGTGAAGAGAAGTTCAGGGCTCTGATGCAACAGTCTATAGATGGTATTATTGTTTTTGATCAAGATTCTAGAAAGGTAGTAGAAATTAATAATGCAGCCATCAACTTACTAGGAATTACCAAGGAAGATCAGACAACAGAATTGATTTGGAACGAAATAATTCCTAACTATGACGAAATGAGGTTAGTGATAGATAATCTCATCAACAAAAAAGCGGCGTCAAGTAAGGTGTCTATAAAATACACGTTAAGAAATGGTACATGTAGAGATTTTAAGCTCTATGTTACTTCTGTTGGCTATAGCAATAAACAATATATTATGGTTACGATTAGAGATATAACGGATGAATTAGTTATGGAAGAACGAAAGCAACAACTATCTAAAATGGATTCGCTTGGGAATCTCTCTGGCGGCATTGCGCATGATTTTAATAATATTTTAGCTGGTATAATGGGATATACACAATTAACACTAGATGAGTTTGAGGAGGGTACTTCTACATCGGAAAATCTCATTGAAGTGATTAAACTAGGGGAGAGGGCTAAAAAATTAATCTCTCAAATATTAACATATAGTAAAAAAGCGCCGATTGCACCTTTTAATGCTGATCTTAGGCTTATTATAGTAGACATACTTAAAATGATGAAGGCAACATTACCGATTAATATTGACATTGATTACACAGTAGAAGGTGATTCTTTTAATGTATATGCGGATCAAGGGGAACTACACCAACTTATCATGAATTTATGTGTAAATGCTAAATTGGCGATGGGCAAAAATGGAGGAACTTTACGAGTAAATTTGTCAAAAACAACGATCGAAGAAAAAGTACAAATCGGATATCAAATGATAAATGTGGGGGAATACATAAAATTAGAAGTGATAGATGGTGGATGCGGAATTGAAGAATCTGTAAAGAAAAGAATCTTTGAACCATTTTTCACAACAAGAGGAGTCCAGGGCGGGACGGGGTTAGGTTTGTCAGTAGTCCATGGCATTGTTAGTAGATTAGATGGCATCATCATGGTTGATAGTATAATCAATATAGGTAGTACATTCACAGTGTATCTGCCGACTGTTAATAATGATATAATAGAAGAACCTGTCGCAGATAAAAGTATGACTAATAGTACTGCTAGAATATTATTTATCGATGATGAAGAATCCATTTTAAATTCAGTTCAAAAATTGCTCCATCGATTAGGATATATTGTTACAGGAGTCTGCAATGTCAGAGAGGCACTAGCACTATTTAAGCGAAATAAGAATTTATATGATATTGTACTCACAGACCAAGTAATGCCAGATATGACTGGTGATGTTTTGGTAAAAGAATTGCGCATAATCAGACCCGATATTCCTGTTGTAGTTTGCTCCGGTTACATTCATGAGATTAACCTCGAGGATGACAGTAAAACTGCATTTTTATTAAAGCCTGTATCTATAAATGAATATGTCATGGTAATTGAACAGTTATTAAATAATAATGGAAATAAGAACAAATAGAGAAAATCTTGAAAAAGCATTAACAGGAGGCTAAAAGAAAATGCACCATTTTATTATTTTAGACGATGATATCAATCATAACAATAACACAAAAAAAAGACTGGAATTAATATTTGAAAAATATGATTTTAAGGGCTCGATTGCACTAAACACAACTGACCCCAATGAGGTTATTGGATATTGTACAAAGAACAACACACAAAATAATGTCTATCTTCTTGATGTAAATGTACAAAGTGGAATAACAGGTCTTGATGTTGCTGGTATCGTTAGAAAGCAAGATGCAAAGGCATATATTGTTTTTATTTCGGCATATCCAGAATATGTTATGCCTAGTTTAAAAACAAAGGTATTCGACTATCTGATCAAACCTGTATCCATTGAGATATTAGAATCTTGTATTATTTCGATCTTTAAGGATTTTGCGGAGCTAAATATAGAAAACAACAAAACTCTGAGCATAAAATCGGGATGTAATATATATAACATAATACTTGATGAAATAATTTATTTTGAAAAATTTGGTCATTTACTTGTAGTGCATACCGGATCAGGAAGAATTGAAAGTGCAGAATCCCTTGATGGGATTGAGCAAAAGCTTGATAAAACGAGGTTCTTTAGGTGCCATAAGTCATTTATTGTTAACGTATCTTATATTTCAAGAATCGATTTTCCTAATAATGTGATTTGTTTGAAAAATGGGGAAGTATGTTCAGTCTCCAAACGATGTAAGAAGGAGCTAAAATACATATGCAACTAACGATAAGCTTTATTTTAAAGATATCTATATTTATTATACTTTTAGTCTTAATGTTATTAGGGACTTGTCTTATAATATGCATTACGAAAATCAGGCATATTAAGGATATAAATAAAGCGTTAATGGAGGGTATTGATTGCAAAGACGGCATCATCAATGAATTTACAAAAATAAGACATGGATATAACAATATATTACAAACAGTCACATGTTTGATTGAAGAGGAAAATTTAGATGGGTTGAAGGAATATAAGAGTAGATTCCTAAATACGACGCAGTTGCTAAATAGTAATAGTTTGACTCAGCTGGCAAAGATTAAGGATATAAACATACTAAGGTCGGTTTATAAGCTACTTTTGAATGCAAAGGAAAAAGGCGTCGTTTTAGAAATAACTATTTAT
>Ga0302165_10000505_pt1 | contig 14148 bp, 10 predicted proteins | sample I_Fen_E3_2_FD_193499 | JGI IMG/M metagenome (GOLD analysis project Ga0302165, IMG submission 193499) | Peat permafrost microbial communities from Stordalen Mire near Abisko, Sweden - I_Fen_E3_2 | ecosystem: Environmental > Terrestrial > Soil > Wetlands > Permafrost | place: Sweden: Abisko...
TCATACTTGTTTTCTACATAACTGGCAAATAGTTCCACGCTGGGAATATGCCTCAGGTCAAGCCCGTAAATATGCAACCGTTGACTCCATACAGAAAAATCCTTTTCTTTGGCAAACCTGATAGCTGAATCGGCAGGGAATCGGGTGGTAGCAATAACCGTCGCACCGGAACGTAACATCATTAACGTGGCATGGTAACCTATTTTAAGCCTTGACCCTGTTATTAGTGCAACCTGCCCTGTCATATCACAAGTCTGAAAGCGTTTTGCATAATTCAGGTCGCCACATTCGGTACACATAGAGTCATAGAAATGATGGATCTCGGTATATTTCTTTTTACAGACATAACAGTTGCGTTCGGAAGTAAGAAAATGTTTCTCTTGGGTGGATGATGATTCAGGTAAGGAAATTTGTGTGGGTGCTTCAAACACACTGGCAGTACGTGCACTCCGGATACTGGAAGCAGCACGGGTCTTACGGTTAATTTCAGTGAGTACTTGTCTTTTAGCCAGTTTGACTCCTTTGTTTCTCTTTTTTATTTCAGCCCTGTCAGGACGGGTAATTTGTCCGGCAATCATCATAAGCTTGATACGTTGCTCTTCCGGCAAATGAATAAGTTGATCACCGTTCTCAAGTAAATGTTCTAAAACTGAAATGCAATTATCTATATCACTTGTATTTAATACTCCTTTTTGTTCTTTACTACTCATTATTCATTTTCCTTTTTGACATATTTTGCAAAGGTAACTGTGTTTCCGTTGATTCGATGCATGTGACATGGTTAATTCTGTAGAATCTCATATACCTTTAACACGATGGTCATTGCCAGCTTGTATTCTGTACCTTTATTTGAACTGATTTCATAGATGTGATTTCAGTATAAAAAAATAGTTCTAAATAATTAAAATTCAACTAACATTTTTACAAATTAATTGTTTGTGTCGTAATTCCATTGAAGTCTACATGAAATTTGTTTAATGTATGGTAACTACTGCGAAAAGCTGAAAAGCGTGAAGTGAGTCTCATTTAATAATGAAAAGCAGAAGGGGATATGAAATAAACTACATAGAATAATTTTTAAATGATACGCCATGAGAAAATTAAAACTACAAATACAAATGACTGTTGATGGATATGTTGCGGGACCAAATGGAGAGATGGACTGGATGGACTTTAATTGGGATGATAATCTTAACAACTATGTCAGGGAGATATCAGAACCTGTTGACTGTATAATTCTTGGACGGAAACTGGCGCAGGGGTTTATCCCTTACTGGGCTTCGAAACCTGAAACAGAAGACGCTTCGGGTGTTGAAAAAATGAATAATACGCCAAAGGTTGTTTTTACCAGGACGCTTGATAAGTCGGAGTGGGACAATACCGTCCTGGCAAAAGGCGACCTGGTGGATGAAATCATGAAACTAAAAAGACAGAATGGGAAAGACATCATTGTGTACGGTGGAGCTACATTTGTGTCGGCTCTGTTTAAAGAGGGACTAATAGACGAGTTTCATTTGTTTATCAACCCGGTAGTAATTGGAACTGGAATGACCATTTTCAAGGGGATTGAAAGTATAAAGAAATTCTCACTCTTAAAATCTACCGCCTTTGAATGCGGGATTGTAGTTCTTCATTATGTTCAGGGTCACAAATAATAGTCAGCGCAATACTATAAATGATAACAGGGATGCTGGTTAGACAAAGCAATCGGTAGACGTTGCCGTTTACATAATATTGTTGTAATTTAGCGCAATATTTTAGCTATAAGATTATGAAAAAACAACTTGCACTCCTTTCAATTTTAGTAAATAGTATTCTGTTTTGTTTCGGACAAAATCAAACAGTTGTACCACCATCCATAGATCTGAAAATGTATGATATCATTCATCAGATTTCATCAGACCGTATACGGAGAGACGTCGTTACACTGGCGAACTTTGGTACCAGGAATACATTTTCAGATACAATCTCCAACACCAGGGGAATTGGTGCAGCAACCAGATGGATTAAAAACAGATTCGACAGCATATCCACACAATGCAATGGCGGCCTGGAAGTTTTTTACCAGAATAATCTGATAAAAAAAGGATTAAATAAACGCATTTCACGCGATGTGTGGGTAAAGAATGTCATAGCTGTCCAACGTGGCAAGTTACATCCGGATAATTATATCATTGTATCGGGTGATATTGATTCGCGTGCATCGGACGTAAATAATGCAGAAATAGATGCCCCTGGAGCAAATGATAATGCTTCAGGACTTGCCGGTGTTCTGGAAGCTGCACGCGTTTTATCCAAATATCAATTTAACAACAGCATAATCTATGCAACATTGTCGGCCGAAGAACAGGGACTGTTTGGGGGCGAAGGGCTAGCTGCATTTGTAAAGGAAAAAGGATGGCATGTACTTGGAATTCTTAATAACGATATGATCGGGAACATCGAAGGGATTGATGGAACCATTGATAATCGTAGTTTCAGGATTTTCTCAGAACCTGTAGTCCCAACAGAAACTGAAGCGGAACGAAACCTAAGGAGATATATGGGAGGTGAAGTGGATGGAGTATCCAGGCAACTGGCCAGATATGTATCCAAAATTACACAGGCTTATATGCCCGAAATGAAACCAGTTATGATTTACCGTTTGGATCGCTTTGGGCGTGGCGGTCATCAGAAACCTTTTAATGATGCAGGTTACCCGGGTGTACGGATTATGGAGGGAAATGAAAACTATAACCGGCAACATCAGGATATTCGGGTTGAAAACGGAATAAAATACGGGGATGTAGTGGCAGGTGTAAACTTTGAGTATGCTTCAAAAATTACGACTGTAAATGCAATTACCCTGGCAGGGTTGGCTCTTGCACCACTTCCGCCTGTACATGTAAAAATCGGAGGAGCTGTTTCTCCTTCCACAACTCTTGCCTGGGAAAGTATTGATGATGCGAATTGTATCGGATATAAAATATATTGGCGGGATACGACTGCACCACAATGGCAGTACTCACGGTTTGTTGGTAAAGTAAATACGTATTTCCTTGAGAATATAATCATTGACAATTATTTCTTTGGTGTGGCAGCTGTAGGAAAAGATGGCAATGAAAGTACAGTCGTTTTCCCAAATGAAATGATAAAATAAGATTATACAACTGCCTGAATTTAGCTGCTATTCGTTTAACTCATTTACAATGGGTTTTTTAAGCAGTTGTTTCTCTTTTGGACGTTGGGAATACAATAGTGTTGATAGTAGGATTGATTCTTTTTGTGATTTATTGTATGGGATATTTTTGAAGGGATTCTTTCAGGTTCCATTTTTAAAAGGGTACTTCTGATAAATAAGCCGAATGAAAATCTGTCAGTAAGATTAAAGTGTTTATTCTAGCGGATACCCACATAAGGTCTGTGAAAATTCAAACGTCTTACGGAAATTCACAAATCAACAATTTTTAACCGCTATAAGCATCGCAATTGTGAAAAAAGGTAGTACTTTTGTATGATTTTTCCCGAAAACTGCTTTCTGCAACCAAGCGTACCCATATGAATAAAACATTTCTTGCCAAATTTGCACCGCACATTGCTGCTTTCCTGTTATTTGTCGTTATTTCGTTTGTGTATTTCTCTCCGGTACTGGAAGGAAAACAACTGATTGGTCATGATACCGAGAGTTGGATGAGCATGGCCAAAGAAACCCTGGATTATAATGCCACACATAGCGATGTAGCTTTGTGGACCAACTCCATGTTTGGTGGTATGCCCACATATCAAATTGCTATGTCACAGCCTTATAATCTGATCAAGTATGTGGATGATGTAATTCATATTTTCCCGAATACAGTATTTTTCCTGATGCTCTACCTGATTGGGTTTTATATCCTGTTGCTTGCTTTCCGTGTAAACCCATGGCTGGCAATAATTGGAGCCATTGCATTCTCATTTGCCTCTTACAACTTTATTATCATACTGGCCGGTCACAATTCAAAAGCCATCACCATTGCCTACATGGCTCCGCTTATCGGGAGCGTATTTATGGCGTTCAGGCGAAAACGATTGCTGGGAAGCCTGCTCACTGCCTTTTTTCTGAGTCTGGCAATACGTGCAAACCATGTACAAATTCTTTATTACACCGTTATCATATTGTTTTTCCTGGCTGTTGTTGAATTTATTTACAGCATCAAGGATAAAGAAATTGCTGCCTTTCTGAAGACAAGTGGATTGTTGCTTGCTGCGGCATTGGTGGCAGTAGGTATGAATGCTACTTCTTTGATGACTACATACGATTACAGCAAAGCTACCATGCGTGGAGAATCAAATGGGTTGACTGTAGATACTCAGAATTCACAACATGGTTTGAATAAGGACTATATCACACAATGGAGCTATGGTATCGATGAAACTATGACACTGTTGATCCCTAACTTTAAAGGGGGAGGCAGTGGTGGAACGCTTTCTACTGATAGTGAAACAGGCAAAAAGCTTACAAGCCTCGGTGCCCCTGATGTGGAAAAGATATTGAAAGATAATCAATTTCCGCTTTATTGGGGTTCTCAGCCATTTACTTCTGGTCCGGTATATATCGGAGCTATTATTTGCTTCCTTTTTGTACTGGGATTGTTTCTGGTGGATAAACGCACCAAATGGTGGCTGCTCCCAATGATTGTACTGACCGTTATGCTGTCATGGGGAAAGAATTTTATGTGGCTGACCGATATCTTTATTGACTATATTCCAATGTATAATAAGTTCCGTACCGTCTCCATGACGTTGGTGGCAACAGGATTCGGAATGACATTAATGGCTATTCTGGCTTTAAAGGAAGTCTTTAATGAAAAAATAAATAAACAAAAGCTGATTCGTCCTGTACTGATCAGTGCTGCCATAGTTGGCGGAATTGCCTTGATTTTTGCCATGATACCATCACTTTCAGGAGACTTTATATCACCATCAGATGCTCAGTATACAGGTAATAATGCATTTTTGAAAGAAACTCTTCCATTGGACAGAGCTGCATTGTTGCGGGCAGATGCTTTCAGGTCATTAATGTTTGTCCTTCTGTCAGCCGGGGTGATTTGGTTATATGCAAAGGATTATTTGAAAATAAAAGTTGCTTATGTGCTGTTAGGAATCTTGATGTTGTTTGATTTAGTACCTGTTGCAAAACGCTATTTGAATGATAACAGCTTTCAACGTCCACGCCGTTTCGAAACACTGATTACTCCCTCTAAAGCAGATAATTTCATTCTGCAGGATAAATCACAATTCAGGGTGCTTGATGGCACGGTGAATATCTTCAACGATGCATCACCATCATATTTCCATAAGAATATCGGGGGGTATCATGCTGCTAAGCTACGCCGTTATCAGGAAATGATAAACATGCATATTGAAAAAGAAATTGGTAAAATGTTTGCTACCTTTGGACGGGCAACTTCACCTGCAATTATTAATAATACCATGGACTCTTTGGGTGTACTGAACATGTTAAACATGAAGTACCTGATCTATAATAAGGAGGCAGCACCCATTATTAACCCCCATGCCAATGGCAATGCATGGTTTGTAAACAACATCCGCATAGCTGATAATGCTAACGACGAAATGCGCCTGGTAGGAGAAATCAATACAAAAAAGGAAATGGTTGTTGATAAATCATTTGCTTCTGAATTGCCTTCGAAACTGGAACCTGACACTACTGCTCGGATTGCATTGGTGAAATACTCGCCGAATGAACTGGTATATCACTTTAACTCAAAGACCCCTCAAGTAGCTGTCTTCTCTGAAATTTACTATAATAAAGGGTGGAATGCATATATTAACGGTACTAAGGTGCCTTATGTCCGTGCTAATTATTTATTGCGTGCCATGCCACTTAAAGCAGGAAATTATGAGATAGAATATAAGTTTGAACCTACATCATACAGTTTGGGTAATAACATTGCATTGTTTTCTTCCTTGTTGTTGATATTGAGTATTGCCGGGTATATCTTCCTGAAATGGAAGAGTACACGAAAAATTAAATTGAACGCTTAAAATTGAAAAAGAAAATTTCTATATAATGTCAAAAGAAAAATCAAAAGTAAGTAAACCAATTTTTTTGAAGTTCCATTTAACCTCAACCATTAGTATGTCGATGGTTTTGTTTCTGGTGGGATTAGTATTGTTGCTCTTGTTTGTTGCTCACGATATGAGTACGTATGTAAAAGAGAATATCAATTTGTCGATCATCCTGGACGATGCATCAAGTAGAACTGATGCTTCACGTATAGAAGCTTATCTGAAGTCGTCGCCCTATGCCAAAACGGTGGAATATATTTCGAAAGAGGATGCATTAAAAGACCATATTGCTAATTTAGGTGATAATCCCAAAGATTTTCTTGGATATAATCCGCTAAAAGCTTCTATCGAAGTAAAGTTACATGCGCTATATGCAAATAATGAAAGTGTAGAGATTATACAATCAAAATTAAAAGCTTTCGAGCATATAAACCGGGTTGTTTATCAGAAAGACATGGTGAGTTTGGTGAATGACAATGTTCGAAAAGTTAGTTTAATCCTGTTGGCTTTGGCAGTCATATTACTTTTCGTTTCGATTGCACTTATCAATATAACCATCAGGTTATCTCTGTATTCCGACCGTTTCCTGATCAATACTATGAAGCTTGTTGGAGCAACCCCCTGGTTTATTCGCCGTCCTTATATTGGCAGCAGCATGATGAATGGGTTAGTTGCGTCCTTTATATCCATAGTTTTACTTTCGGGTGTAGTCTATTTTGTGCACTATGAATTTGAAATGCCGGGATCAATCATTCAACCTTTAACTGCTATTATTGTTAGTGGTTTGGTAATTGTTTTAGGTGTATCACTTACTGCCATATCTTCTTATTTCTCAGTAGGCCGGTATTTACGGATGAATATCAATGATATGTACTTTATTTAATAAGAATGAATGTTTTTCTGATTACCAGTATCAATATAGTAACAACATACTCAATAATTTATAAAAATGGAAAATAACAAACAATTCACTTTAGGGAAAATCAATATTATATTGATTGCTGTAGGCTTTGCTATTATCGTTTTAGGTTTCATTCTAATGACAGGATCAACTACCATTAAGGAGTTTAATCCCGATATTTACAGTTTCCGCCGTATTACAGTAGGACCAATGATCTCCTTATTTGGATTTATTTCTATTATTTTTGCTATTTTATATAAACCCAAAAGTAAGTAATAATGACTATTTTTCAAACTATTATTCTGGGTATTGTTGAAGGAATTACTGAATTTTTACCTGTATCTTCTACCGGTCATATGATTATTGCTCAGAAAATATTAGCTATTGAGAGCACTGAATTTGTAAAGGCTTTTACAGTTAATATCCAGTTTGGAGCAATATTGTCAGTGGTAGTACTTTACTGGAAGCGCTTTTTCCAAACTCTCGATTTCTACTGGAAACTGATAATTGCTGTTATACCAGCCTTGGTATTGGGATTCCTGTTCAGCGAAAAAATAGATATGTTGCTTGAAAATGTAAGTGTTGTAGCTGTTATGCTGGTTTTGGGCGGTGTGTTGATGTTGTTTGTGGATAAATGGTTCAATAAAACGAATGAGGACCAGACAATGGATTGGAAACGTTCGCTTAAAATTGGTTTTTTCCAGTGTATTGCCATGATTCCGGGTGTCTCACGTTCTATGGCAACCATAGTGGGTGGTATGAGCACAAAACTGACCCGCAAAAATGCAGCAGAGTTTTCATTCTTCCTGGCGGTTCCAACTATGGCAGCTGCTTCGGGGTATAAATTGCTGAAACTGTTTATGGATCCGGTTGGAAAATCAATGATGTCTGAAAATCTGGTGACATTGTTGATTGGTAATCTGGTGGCATTTGTAGTGGCAATGGCTGCCATAAAATTCTTTATTGCATTCCTTACCAAATATGGTTTTAAAGCCTTTGGGTATTATAGAATTGTTGTCGGGGTGGCTATATTGATCCTACTGTTTTTGGGTGTTGATTTAAGCATTCTGTAATAAACGTAACCACTCCCGTACTTTTAATCGAAAGAAGGGCGAATAAATTATAAGATGGATTTTGTAAAGGGAGAAGTATTGTATGTAGCGAAACCATTAAACTGGACTTCGTTTAGTCTTGTGAATAGATTACGCGGAAAGCTACAAAGAACGCTGAATATTAAAAAGCTTAAAGTGGGTCATGCCGGAACGCTCGATCCTTTGGCTACAGGAGTTATGATACTTTGTACCGGAAAATCAACAAAACTGATTGAGACTTTTCAATATCAGACAAAAGAGTATATCGCTACACTGAAGTTAGGTGCAACAACCCCATCATTTGATCTGGAATTACCCGTTGATGGAACATATCCTACAGAACATATTACACCGGAAATGGTGGACCATGTGATTCTGCAGTTTTTAGGTGAAATCCAACAGGTGCCACCGGTTTATTCTGCTGTAAAAGTAGATGGCAAACGTGCGTATGATTATGCCCGTAATGGTGAAAATGTTGAACTAAAATCCAAGTTGTTGGTTATAGATGACATTGAGGTATTGAATTTTACACTCCCTGTTCTAAAAATCCGTGTTGTTTGCAGCAAAGGAACTTATATTCGTGCGTTGGCAAGAGACATTGGATTGGCATTAGGGAGTGGTGCGCATTTAATTGCCCTGGAACGGACAAGGATTGGAGAAGTCCTGCTAAAAGATTGCTGGCAGATAGATGATCTGGTAATGCATGTTGAAGCGGATATTCTGCACAATCAACAGTTGACTCTGGAAGCTAACGGATAATAACCATTGGTTCCCGATACTAAATTATAAAAAGAAACAATTAAACAATAAAATATGAAGTTATCTAAGTTTAAATTCAAGTTGCCGGATGAGCTTATTGCCCAGTATCCGTCTAAACATCGCGACGAATCCCGTTTAATGGTTGTGCATCGCAAAACAGGTGAAATCGAACATAAAACTTTTAAAGATGTACTTGAATATTTCAACGAAAGTGATTTGTTTGTTTTTAACGACACAAAGGTTTTTCCGGCTCGTTTGTTTGGAAATAAAGAAAAAACAGGTGCACAGATTGAAGTTTTTCTGTTGCGTGAATTAAATCATGAAATGCGACTGTGGGACGTATTGGTTGAACCTGCACGTAAAATACGTATTGGAAATAAATTATATTTTGGAGAAGATGATTCTATCGTTGCTGAAGTGATTGATAATACTACATCGCGTGGTCGTACTTTGCGTTTTCTTTTTGATGGAACACACGAAGAATTCAAAAAAGGATTATATGCCTTAGGAGAAACTCCGCTACCACGCAATATAACACGTGAAGTAGAACCGGAAGATGCTGAACGCTTCCAGACTATATTTGCAAAGAACGAAGGCGCTGTATCAGCTCCTGCTGCCGGAATGCACTTTAGTCGTGAGCTGATGAAACGAATGGAAATAAAAGGGATTGAAAAAACATTTATTACTTCACACATGAGCCTGGGTAATTTCCGCGAAATAGATGTGGAAGATCTTACCAAGCATAAAATGGACTCTGAACAAATGGTCGTAACTCCTGAAACTGCCGCTAAGGTTAATAAGGTGCATGATGAAAACCGGAATATCTGTGCTGTGGGCGTAACGGTTATGCGTGCATTGGAGACGGTTGTAGGTACTGAAGGTAAAATTAAAGCCTATGAGGGTTGGACAAATAAATTTATTTTCCCACCTTATGAATTTACTGTGGCAAATTCATTGATTACTAATTTCCATTTGCCTTATTCTACATTGATTATGCTTACTGCGGCGTTTGGTGATTATGATTTAATCATGAAAGCCTATGAACTTGCCATTAAGGAAGGTTACAAATTTGGAGTATATGGTGATGCCATGTTGATCCTATAAAAAGATTTCGTAATAACACAAAACCGGCTGAACTTCATGAAAGAAGTTCAGCCGGTTTTGTGTTATAAACTTAATAGTCCTATTCGTTATTATTAATTTCATCGGGTAACTGGATACCTTCCGGTGAATCAGATTCATCAATTACTGCCGAGTCGTTAGCCGTTGAGTCAACTCTTATGTGGGTGACACACGAATAATTGCGTGAAATATCTTCTTTTGGTTTTGTAGGAAACTTGCCACGGTATTGTTTCAGACTTTCATCTTTCAGAACTTTTTCCATAAACATACCAAAAATAGGTAATGCTGTGCGGCTTCCTTGACCTAATTCTCCTGTGCGGAAATGAACACTCCTTTGTTCGCCACCAACCCATGCACCACCTATTAGTTTAGGAGTAACTCCGATAAACCAGGCATCTGAGTGATTGGATGAGGTACCTGTTTTTCCACCAAAATCTGTGTTGTAATGGAACAAGTCCCAACTCCAGAGAGCTTTTGAAGTTCCACCCGGTTCTGTCATACCACCCCTGAGTAAGACGGTCATTAACCATGCATCTTCGTAGGGTATTACACGTTTTTGTATGGTTTTTTTCTCATAAACAACTGTCCCATCCTTATCCTCGATGCGTGTTACCATTATAGGTTCGTGATAATTGCCTTCATTTACTACCGTGCCATACGAGTTTACAAGCTCCAGCAACGATACATCCGATGATCCTAAACAAGTGGAAGGTTTGTCTTCCAGTGGTGTTTGAATGCCTAACAGGTGGGCGCATTTGATAATTTCGGGTATCCCTACTATTTGTGACACCTGCACGGCAATGGTGTTGATAGATTGTGCAAATGCATTCTTTAATGAAACAGGGTAACCCAGGCAATATCCGTTTGCATTCCTTGGACTCCAGGCTTTATCATTTCCGCCTTCTTTATATTTCCAGGTTACAGGCTTGTCGGTCATCATATCACAAGGTGACATGCCGTGTAACATAGCAGCAGTATAATCAAAAAGTTTAAAGGTAGAACCTGGCTGACGCTTCGATTGTGCCACTTTATCATATTGCCAGAACTTAAAGTCAATATCACCCACCCAGGCTTTTACATTCCCGCTTTCAGGTTCCATAGCCACAAAGCTGCTATGCAGAAAGCGGTTCATGTACCGGATGGAATCCATTATGCTCAAATTCAGTTCTTTTTCTCCCAGTTCATAGTCAAACACCTTGGTCTTATGAGGCTTATTCAAAAAATAAGTAATTGAATCAGGTTGGTTTTTGTATTTTATGGATAAAGAAGCATAGGCTTTTGTTTTATGCGCAATATCTTCCACAAAATTGACGATATCCTTGTGGTTTTCATCTTGCCATGGATTTTGTCCACGCCAGTGATCATCAAATTTTCTTTGTAAACTACGCATTTGTTTATGAAGAGCTTCTTCGGCATATTTTTGCATGCGTGAGTCGATGGTTACATAAATTTTTAAGCCATCTGAATAAAGATCATATCCGTTTTCATCTTCCCAGGCTTGAAGGTATTTCTCAAGGTATGCACGGAAATGCAGTGCGTCGCCATCATAGTTTTGCTCAACACTGAAGTTTAGCCTAATCGGGATCAATTGCAATGAATCGCATTCACGCTGGCTTATGACTTTCTGTTTAACCAGATTCTCCAGTACCACATTCCTGCGTTCCATAGATCGTACAGGATGGGCTATTGGACTATAGGATGTTGTGGCTTTCAGGAGGCCTACCAGTGTCGCCGATTGTTCGTAATTTAGTTTTGCCGGTGTTGTATTGAAAAATGTTTTAGCAGCAGTATGAATCCCAAAGGCATTGCTACCGAAATCCACTGTGTTGAAATACATGGTAAGAATATCTTTTTTGCTGTAAAACATTTCAATTTTAACCGCAGTAGTCCATTCTTTCGTTTTACTTATGATCAGTTTTACTCCCGGGATATACCCAAATACTCCGGTTGAGTACTGATTACGCGTCTTGTACATGTTCTTTACCAACTGTTGGGTAATAGTACTTGCACCACGACTCCTGCCTTTCATCATGTCTTTTATGGCCGCAAATACACCTTCAAAGTCAATTCCGAAGTGGTTGTAAAAACGTACATCTTCCGTTGAAATCAGTGTCTTTATTAGTACTGGTGAAATCTCACTATACATAACGGGAGTTCTGTTCTCACGGAAGTATTTACCTAATACTTTTCCATCGGAAGTATAAATTATGGAAGCTGAGCTTTGGTTTGGGTTGCTTATGCTGCTAAGTCCCGGTGACTTGCCGAATAGCCATAGGAAATTAATATCAACAATAAATAGGTAGAGAAGGAATAGAACGATAAAAGTAACTATGGAATTTGCTAATTTCCGGTACCAGGGTAATTGACGGTAGCGTACAAACCGTGCTTTACGCCAGGCAATGAATTTTTTAAACCAAACTTTCATTTTCTCCCAGACAACCGGAAGCTGCTTTACCTGTAACTTTTTCATTATACGCGTTATAAATCTCCAAATGATAAGAAGTTGAATCGCTATTTTATTCCACATAGTATAATCCTGAATTTTTTACAAAGTTACTCTAAAAAGATGGAATTTTACATCTCAGTTGACCTAGGTTAAGAATCTTTTTTGATTTTCGGGTGTTGGTATAAAACAGGTAGTCCGTTTACCAAAAAAACGATATCGCTTTTTTGCAATAAATCGATAAAAACCATCGCGTAAAGTACCGGGAATTAATTTTAGTACAGAAGCGAATGTCCATAAGCCTCCTAAATCTTTCAAAATTTCCAATACAGCAGATGACTCTCTAAAACATTCATTTTCTTTTAAATAGATCACTGTTTCTATATTGCTGTTCTCGAGGCCAACAGTATGTAACAGCCTTTGTCCTGTTTCTGACTGTATGGGTGCAAATCTGAATTTCATGTTCGTATCTTTCCTGATAAGAAACTGTACCCATCCCGAACATAAATTACAAATACCATCAAAAAGAATTACAGGATTTTGATTTTTCATCGTTGCATAATGTATTAAAACGAATTAACCATCCATAATGTTGTACTGACACAAAAAAAGTCCCGTTTACAATGTAAACCGAACTCCCTTTAATTAATGATTCTGCTTTTTAAAGCTTGGTTGTTATAATCCAAATTCAGCTTTAATGTCAGCTACTTTATCTGTCTTTTCCCAGGTAAAAAGTTCAACTGTTTGTGTAAATTCTTTTCCGTTCCCATCTTTAAAGCTTTTTGTTTTCAACTCAGGTGTACGTCCCATGTGTCCGTAAGAAGCAGTTTCTTTGTATATCGGGTTACGTAGTTTCAACCTTTCTTCTATGGCTTTCGGTCGCATATCGAACAGTTTTTCAATTTTAATAGCTATTTCACCATCACTGAGTTTCGTTTGTGCTGTTCCGTACGTATTTACATACAAGTTCATTGGTTTAGCTACACCAATAGCATATGCCACCTGTACCAGTACTTCTTTTGCAAGACCTGCTGCCACAATGTTTTTAGCAATATGGCGGGCAGCGTATGCTGCCGAACGGTCTACTTTCGAAGGATCTTTACCTGAAAATGCACCACCCCCGTGAGCACCTTTGCCACCATATGTATCAACAATGATCTTACGACCAGTCAGCCCTGTATCACCGTGAGGTCCTCCTATTACGAACTTCCCTGTTGGATTTACGTGCAACACGTAATCATCTTTGATAAGTTGTGCGAATTGTTTATCCAAGGCCTTAACGCGTGGAATAAGAATGTCCTTTACATCCTTGCGAATGATAGCCAGCATCTCTTCATCGTTTTTAGCTGTTGGTTTGGCATTATGTGCCGGATGCACCATATCATCATGTTGAGTTGAAACAACAATGGTATGAACTTTCACCGGCTGATTATTGTCATCGTATTCAATGGTAACCTGTGATTTTGAGTCAGGACGTAAATACAACATTTCTTTGCCTTCCTTACGGATAGCCGCAAGTTCCTGTACCAGGGCATGCGATAAATCCAGTGCGATAGGCATCAGGTTTTTTGTTTCGTTACAGGCGTAACCAAACATCATCCCCTGGTCACCGGCACCTTGTTCCATTGGTTCTGCACGCTCAACTCCCTGGTTGATATCAGCCGATTGCTCGTGAATGGATGAGAAAATACCACAGGCATCACCACTAAACATATATTCGCCTTTGGTATACCCTATTTCGTTTATTACTTCGCGAGCCACCGATTGAACATCGACATATG
>Ga0302165_10000507_pt1 | contig 14112 bp, 10 predicted proteins | sample I_Fen_E3_2_FD_193499 | JGI IMG/M metagenome (GOLD analysis project Ga0302165, IMG submission 193499) | Peat permafrost microbial communities from Stordalen Mire near Abisko, Sweden - I_Fen_E3_2 | ecosystem: Environmental > Terrestrial > Soil > Wetlands > Permafrost | place: Sweden: Abisko...
CAATTTTTAATACATTCAAAGCAATTTATGCAATTAAGCGAGTTAACTGTTTTATTGCAGGTAGATATTTTAATATTCATATCACAAGCTTTATCACAGCGCTTGCAATTAATGCAGGAGTCTGCATCTCTTTTTATTGTAAATAACCTGAAATAACTAGCTAGTCCATATTTTGCTCCTTGAATGCAAAAATATTTACAGAAAATTTTGTTATAGAATAAAGATAAAGCAGAAAATACTAAAATACTTATAACCATAATAATTTCAGCTGTTTTACCTGTTAAAATTAAAAATAGATTAGATCTTGCATCAAATTTTAACATGGAACTGATAAAACTTATAGAGAAAAAAGTTACTAGTACAAATAGTACATATCTAAGTAATCGCAATATCTTATCAATTTTATCTGGAATTGTTCTCTTTTTTATTTTTAGCTTCTTTCCTATTGCAGAAGATAACTCTTGTAGTAAACCAAAAGGACATAAATATCCGCAATAAAAGGAGCCACAAAGTGCTGCTATTATAACTAGTATAGTAGCACTATAGCTAAAATTATTTATAAGCATTATAGTAAAAGGCAGTGCTGCTATTAATTGAATTATCTTTCTTATTCCGATTTTTTTTATATTTACTTTCAAGTTATTTCTCCAACTTTCTAATTATTTAGCTTTTAACAATGCTTCTAAAGTTCCAATTCTAACAGCTTCACTTGATAAAGTAGCACCAGAAATAGTATCAACATCTGTAGATTGTTTTTCTACAATTCGATCTGCAATAATATCAAAAGCTCCATTAGATCTATCATCTTGAGGAGTTGCTTGATTAGCTTTTACATTTGATACTTTGCCATCTTTAACTGTAACTTTTACATTTACAGGACTTTGCATAAAACTAATGGCACTACCTTCATATTCTCCATCCTTAATATTTTTTAAATCAGCTACTTGTCCACTTTTGGCTTTCTCTGCTAATTCTCTATAAGCTTTAATTTGAGCAAAAGATGATTTCCATTGTCTCATTGCATACTCATTATTGTCTTCGAAACCTTCAAAGTATGCTGGATTTTTACTATCAATACCTTCTTTACTTATTCTATCTGTTAATTGTAAGACTTTATCATAATCTCCATTTGAAAAAGCATAGGCTGCTGAACCTACATTTGAAGTTGCAGTCTTTAATTTGCTTTTATCCTTAAAATTATCTGGGTTTGATGCAAATTCAAAGGTCTTATATGCTTCTTCTTTATTACCTAACTCTCCAAATGCAAAGGCTATTGTTGATGCATCAGTTGGACCACTATATTCAATATCTTTATTCTTAGCCTTAAATTCTTCATCATACCCTTCAACTGCCAATATTTTTAGGATCATAATTTTTGCATTACTATCTAAATTTAAATCTTTCTTTGTATTTTTTATTATTTTACCATCTTTTCTAGATTCACTAACAATTGTATCATCTGGTAACTCTATTATTTTTGTTAAATAATTGTACGCTAGCTTATATTCACCTACTTTTAGAAGACTGTCCCCAAGGTTATACATCCAATAATAATATGAAGGAGTCTCTTCTGATGGTTTTGTATTTTCAATTAAATAACGTAGCTGTTTAATATTATCGTGAGCACTTTCAAGATCAAGTGAAGATCTTAATTGAAAAGTTGCATATTTCACATCCTCATCTATTTCTACAGTACTTGGCTTTGCCCACTCTGGCCAAACAACTTCTTTTTTCTCCCAAGCTGCAAAAGCTGGCTTTGCAGTTGATGATTTTTGGGTTAGATTGGTATTTGCACAGCCTGTAACCACGCTGCTCCCCACAACCAATAATGATATTAATAATTTGCTTTTTTTACTAAGCATAAATAACCTCCTAAATAATAAAATATGTATTTAAGCCATCAATTTCGTTGATTCGCTTAAAAGTAATGTGTACAAATAATATCCTTAAAACTTTTTTATCTTTTCTTACTTAATATTAAAAACTTATGTAAATTATTTATAAGATTAAAATATAAAAGTTTTACTACAAAACAATATCATAAATGATAATGATTTTCAATATCTTTTATTTTTTTTTAACTTGTTAGACCTTTTAACTACTTTCCCAATACAAAAATACAATTATATGAGTTGTATTAAAGATTTTATAAAAGATTATTATCAGTTAAATTTTAGAGTCAACTGCAATATAAAGTTTTATTTGAACTTATTTCAATCGTAAATTTCTTTTTAGACATATAAAAAGAATAAAAATCCTGAAATTTCTATTATTACACTAATGTAAATCCATCAGTTTTAAAGAAAGTAAAATCTTCCTTTAAACCTTTTGTAACATATATTTCTTTATCTTTAGTTATAAATATAGCTTCCATATCTTCTTGACTGTCAATTAACTTAATTCCAGCTTCAAGTCCTAATATAAATATAGCAGTAGACAGTGCATCTGCATCTATAGACTCTTTTGATACTATAGTTGTACTTATTAAAGAAGATTCCGCTGGATAACCTGTTCTAGTATCTAAAATATGGTGATATTTTTTATTGTCTTTTTCAAAATATCTTACATAGTCTCCAGAAGTAACCACTGTTTTATTGACTGCATTCACTGCTCCTAAACATTGCCCCCTTTCAAGTAATGGGTTTTGGATACCAACTCTAAAAGGATCTCCATTTGGTTTGTTTCCAATAGCTGCCACATTGCCACCAAGATTTATAAAAGCTGATTCCACTCCATGTTGTTTATATATTTCAATTGCTCTGTCAGCAGCATAACCTTTTGCAATAGCTCCCAAATCCACACATTGTCCTGATTTTTCAAGTTTTGATGTCTTCAAATGATTATTTATACTAAGGTAATTATGCCCAGTAAGTTTTAAAGCTTCATTAATTTCTTCTTGTGAAGGAATTTTTTCTCTACTAGTAAAGATTCCCCATAGTCTGGCAATTGGAGCTATAGTAATATCAAAGCTCCCTTGGCAAATCTCTGAATAATATTTAGCTTTATTTAATACAAATAAAACTTCATCACTAAGCTCAACTTCATATTGGCCAGCAGCTTTATTTAATTTGCTCACTTCACTAGATTCTAAAAAGAAACTCATAAGTCCCTCTAATCTTTTAATTTCATCTTCAACTTCAATTGCGGCTGTTTTTGCATTTTCTCCATAAACTTTTTGACTTATTATCGTTCCCATGCAAAAGCTTTCCATTTCATAAAATCTATCCATAAAAATCTCCTTTTGTAATTTTATAATACTTCTCGCCAAATGATATTTTATATCAAATGATAAATTTTATCAATTGTTTTTTATTATATACTGTTTTATTATTTATCACAATGGTTTATTGAAAAATTTCAATATGGATACGATATGACTGGATAATTAGAAGTATTTGCAAGTAAAAAATAGTAGCCCCTAATCAATTTAGTTGCTACTATTTTTATGTTAATACATTCTTAATAATCCATAAAAGTTATTATACCCGACAAAGGAAATAATAATGTAACTATAGTGCCTTTATTAACCCCAGAGTCAATACTAATTTTCAATCCCAATTTTGAACAAAGCTTTTCGCATAGATACAAAACCATTCCTGTACTTTCACTAAATCTTCCTCCATTCTCACCAGCGAAGCCTTTTTCAAATACTCTATTTATATCTTTATTAAATAATTCCCTATTAAATATGACATACCCCACTATTGATTTAGATGATATTCCCGAACCAATAAACAGAGTTAATAATTGAAGAAATCATAGAACCTGCAACATGATGGAAATTTACTCTATTAAATTATCGGTTTTTACACATATCTCAGCGTGTGCTCTAATAGAACCTAAAAAGAACTATTACAAAAATGCAATAGTTCTTTTTAAAATTATTTAAACTTAATCCATATTTATTCACATCATGGAGCTAACGCAGCATCATTAAGATGTGTAGCAATCTTATTCTGTGCATCAAGCCAAGCTTTAGCTGGACTTAAAATTCCATTGATAAACGGAACACTATGGTCTGAAACGAAAGTTTCTTCAGGTGTTGGTGGCGGTGTCCTTTTAATGAAAATGGAAACAATCGCAATCGCAATACCAACTATTGCAGCAACAATACCAATAATCGGTATAACCGAACACACTTCAATTCCTGCCAATGCTGCAAGTCCTGCGCCAGCTTCAGCCAAGAAAGCAACACCATTTGCAACCATTTCCATTATATCAAGGACTTTTACTGCAACAGGTTGTCCTGTTGAAAAATCATTTGCTATTTGGAATCCTGTACAAACACATGCAGCTCCCATGGCAAGCACAGTCATACCTTGAGCAAATGCTCCAGCAACTTTTGAAAAACTCATCCATTTTGTTGCAGTTTCTGCAAGGGCTTCGGTTTTTACTAGAGCTTCTCCAGCTACTTTCCCTGCTTCGGCAAGTCCAGGTGCTGCCAAATCAGCTAATTCAACATCGACCTTAACACCTATTTTACCTGCAATTTCCGTAATTCTTTGTAAGCTCATGGCATCTTGAATTTCTCCTCCAGCTTTCATCACGTCCGTTAATGCTGCTTGTGCTGAAGATAGTTTAGATGCTGATGTAAACTTAGCAACATCACTGAATATATTTGCTGTAACATCTACTGTATCAATTACAGCTTGTACTTTTTGCTCTGGCTTTAAATTATCCCAACCCATAAATGCTTGTACTGAAGCAAAAATTCCAAATCCGTAAATTGCAACAGTCATGGTTCTTCCAAATGCTGCTGAAATTTTCGGATTATTTTTAGCCCATTTATTTATTCTTGCAGAAAGTGGCAAATCCTTAAATCTTATTAGAAATTCCATGGAATCTCCAATAATATCGCACAATTTATTTACCAGATCATTAACATCACTTGCTTCAAATTCAGCTAACAATGATTCATAATCAGCTTTTGCTGCACTTAAAACAGCATCTTTCCACTTATCTCCTGCAATAATAGAATTAAAATATTGTCTAAAAAATTCTGTTAAAAATTCAACGCCAACTTCTTTATTATTTGGTGAAAATCTTGCAATAAGAAAGTTCAAACGCACATCCATAACTCTACTATAAAGAGATGTTGCATAGGTGACTTTCTTTCCATCTTCTGTATCTACTCTAGCGTCCTGATCAAGAGCATGTAGTATTGAACAAAGATGTGTAAGTCTTTTTCTTCCATCTAATGTGTTTTGCAAAGATAAACCATTTAATGTAAAAGGTGTTGTACTGTAATCATATAGTTTCTTTGCCCAATCAGCTGGATTGTCAGATAAATAATTAGAAATGCCTGGAACACAACTTACAAATGCACTATCCATAAGAGCTGCTGTTGCTAAATTATAACCTGTTTCCTTGGCAAAGCAAGTATCATCACTGCCTTTCCAAAAGTAATTTAACTTGTTCTTATAACCTGTTAGTGAATCAAATTTACTTTTAATTTTAGGTTCATCGCTTTGCGAAAAAGCTTGTGTTAGATAGCCTATAGCAAATTTATCATTCAAAAAATTCTTTATTGTATCATTTTTTATTAGGTCAGCATCACTTTGAGTTAAAGTATTTCCAGGACCTACATCTGGCTTTATTTCCCCGAACCATTTTCTCCAATCATCATTGATTGAATAAAGCATTAATGCTTTTAACTTTGAAAAACTTAATTGATGAAGATTTTCCATATCAGGAGTAGGTAATGTAAATAAATCTTCTACCGAATTGGCAATTTCACTTGTTAAGGCTGTTGCTGCCATCATATGATTAGGTATACTTGGAGTTGCTGATTTTAGAATCGGACCATTCAATGGGTTTATTGCATAAAAAGCTTTTACAGAACTTTTTAATGCATTCAAATGGGCTGAATCCTTATATACACCAATCAAATTATGCTTTACTCCATGGTAATCTTCTGCAGATTCATCGTATTCATAAACACATCCTGTAAATCTGCTGTAATCCATTGTGAAATTAAAATCACCAGCTATCCATCTTGACATACCAAATGTACAATACATTGGATCAACATCAAAATGCACATGTAAAACATCTTCTTTTTTATCATCTTGAACAATTGTAAAAATTGTTGTTGTTTTTTGATTTAAAGTTTCAGTTCCTTCTGGGTCATTTGGAATAACAAATTCCCCAAATGCATGCTTTTGTCCTTTATCATCAGGCACAAATCCAATATTAAAATGTATCCATTCAGCTTCATCAACGGTAATTAAATAATCAATCATTGCTGCTGCTGAGAATGGAATAGTTTCTTCATTGGTTGATATCGCACCGCTTCCCATTAATCCATGGGGAAAGAGCCTAAATGTTCCATGTTCCTTATCACCATTTTCAGTAATTCTTTGCCAAAAGTAATGCGACCCGTCAAAATATGTTTCCACAGGTATTCCATCAACGATAATTTGATGGTTCAAAAGCGAAATATGCTTCATAGCATTATTATTTTCATTATTTGTACTAACCATAAGATTTGGTATTATCATCTTTTAATCCCCCTTTATTGATTTGATATATAAGCTGTCTATAGCTGCATTTCCAAATACTTTTCTAAACATACTTTCATTTTGATTAATAAGTTCAAAAAATTTCATCCGTTCAGAAACAGTCATATTCTTCTTCATATTTGAAAGAATATTTGCTGTTGTGATCTCAGGATAGCTTAAGAAACATAGGTAATCGTTTGCGAAATAAGAATGATATCCTTCTGAAAAATGCAAATCATACCCTTCAAATCCCATGTCTTCAGAATTTTGAATATTTATCTTATGAATAACTACCTTTTCTATTTGTAAATTCCCGTTCACAAAAAAGTTGAATTTCCATACCCTATCCCCAACTTCTAATCGATATACTTTAATTTCAGGATTAATTTCCATCGCAAGTTTTGGATTTAAGCTGCACCAACCTCTATCCGTCATTAAAGCATGCTCAAGAGACATGAAAACTCTATCATCATTAATACTGTACATTTTTTTTACATATGGGTTATATACTTTTTCTTTAGAACAAACAGAAAGCGTTCCCAATCCGTTTATAACCATATCACCTGGCTTTATATCTTGAATTAACTTAGTGGTTCCATCATACATTCTTATGAAAGTATTTTTAAGAACGCATCCAGATGAACCCGAATGTTCCTCCTCAAAATTATCAGGTGAATTGCCACTCTTCATTGAATATACAGAAGGGCCTTTGCAGGAGTTTATCCAGTTCCACACACCTTCACCATATTCATACCGTTTATGTGTTACATTGCCAATAATTGGTGCTCCAGTAGGACCAGTATCAATACATTCTCTAGTTGTATAGGAATATGGGCCAGTTTTTGCTGAAATTGATCTATCGACACCCTCTTTCACAGTTGTAAAAGCATCTCCATCCTGCCCAAATTGAGCAACAACAGTTGATAACCAATTTACAGTATTATAATCTTGAACCTGAGGCCATCTAATCTGCGCTTGCCATGTCGGTAGAACTAACTTAATTGAATTGCCAGTATTGTCTAACACATTGATAAGATTTAAAAACATTTTTGCAGGAATAAAACTTCCAGCCGTATCACATTCAACCAGAAATCCATTAACAAAACTAGCCTCTTTTCCATTATTAACGAGTTCTGTCAAACTTTCATCCACACTTGATAAAATCGGAGAAAGATTTAAATTATACAACAAATAATCAATCATCATCCAAAGTCCAATACTAGTTCCATTGTCTGCAAACCATTCTTGAATTGTTCCGATTGAAATATTACATACTGTTGAATTAAAAGATCTTGTTGTATCTTTGGAAATGATATACGTTAAATACTTGATAGCAAGTTCGTTTAAAGAATTTTGTGCTACGGATGAATTGTAATTTAAATACACATCTGGTAGTGCTGTAGGGAAAAATACATTTTTAATGTCGCTGTTAGAAAATTGAATTGCGTTAACGATATTTTTCTTTAGCTGTGTTTGAGGAACGGAATTTACCTTTTTTAAAACTGGCATGATTTGATCTAAGCGCATATTTATCTCCCTCCTAAGTTAAAAATAAAGAAATTGTGAGTTTTATTCTTCCTTTGTTTCCTAGAGTTATAATAAATTTACAGCAATGCAGAAGTGCATAGTATATTATGTATCTCTCAGACATACATACCGCACATAAATTATCACGAAAACTATATTATTACTTTTTTTATCATATATGTATATTCTCCCTAATATTAACATATATTTTACTATCAATCAACACATTTTTTAAACAATCTTTGTACTCATTAATTTGTTAATATTTAATGTTGCTATTTCAATGTGAATTATTTTTAATATCGTTGTTAACATTAATAGTGATTCTTATAGAAAAAATCTCAAAAAAATAGTAGCCCCTCACGCAATGATATGCTCCCATCTTTATTTAAATTTATCTTTTTTCACTTAATACTTACTTATTATCCTTTATTTATATTAGTCGAGTAGAGAAAGCCCTCGCGAACTTTCTCTCTCTCAGATCCGTACGTACCCAATTAATGCATACGGCTCCTAATATTATTTTACAGAACTTGCTATCTATATACATTTACATTGATTTTTGGCTTAGGTAAAGGATTGTACTTCATATACATTTTGAACTTCTCCAAATCAGAGGTCTCTGTATTTTTAAATTCTCTCTTTTTTCTTGTTTCTTATGCAAATCTCTCAAATAATATTAGCTTTGATTTAGCTCTCTCGAATTCAAGATTAAATTTATTCAACCTACTAACTAGCAACCTGCAGAATTGTCTAGATTCAGTGGTTATTACAATAGCTATGCTTGTTTTATTATTTCGACTACCATTTTAGCTGAATTCATTAAGTCTTCAATAGCTATATATTCTTCTAAAGTATGAGCCTTTTCCATTCCTACACTTAAGTTAACAGCTTTTATGCCATTAGCATTTAATATATTTGTATCACTTCCACCACCTGTAGAAATAACTGTAGGCTCAATCCCCATACTAATGAATACTTTCTTTAGTACATTCACTATTTCATCATTTTCATCCACATTAAAAGCATCGTACATTCTTTTAGTCTTTATTTCTATTTTTGCTCCAAAATCATCCGCAGCTTGCTTAAATGTATCTACCATATGTTTAGTTTGTTCTTCTAGCTTTGAATTGTCTAAGCTTCTAACTTCAGCTAATATTTCCAGTTCTGGCATAACTATATTAGTAGCAATTCCGCCTTTTATAATCCCTATATTCGCCGTAGTCTCTTCATCTATTCTTAATAATTTCATTTTTTCTATAGCTCTAGCTGCAACCATAACAGCACTTATTCCTTCTTCTGGTGATACTCCTGCATGAGCTGGTCTTCCCTTTATTTTAACTTCTATGCTTTCTTGAGCTGGAGCCTTAACTATTATTTTTCCTGGAGCGCCACCACCGTCTAATACAAATGCAAAATCTGCATTTATCTTAGAGTAATCCAAGTTTTTAGCACCAAATAGTCCTACCTCTTCAAATACAGTGAATACAATTTGTATATCAGCATGATTTATATTATTTTCTTTTATTATTCTTATAGCTTCTAATATAGCAGCTATGCCACCTTTGTCATCAGAGCCTAATACTGTAGTTCCATCACTTTTAATTATACCGTTAACTTCATCTATAATAGGCTTTATTGTCTCTCCAGGGCTAACAGTATCCATGTGAGAACTGAATAAAACAGTTTTCCCTGGTCTATTTCCCCTTAATGTTGCAATTATGTTACCAGTTTCACCACCACATTTAGTGCATGCATCATCTATATATACCTCAAATCCTAATTGTTTTAATTTGTCTACTAAAAACTTAGCCACTGTACCTTCTTTGGAACTTACACTATCTATTTGAACGAGTTCTATAAGTTCACCTATCACTCTTTCTTTATTTACCATTACATAATACCTCCTGAAAACTCATTTTTCATACTCAAATCGTGGGATCACTTATTACTCCAAATGAAAGAAAATAATAAGTACATGATGTAAAACAGACTAGCATGCTGACCTATTATTTTTTTGATTGTGCCTTAAGCAATATCCATTACAATTTGTGCCAATATATACAGTATAAACAAATTTTATCATATTTAAAAGTGGTATTTTTGTTAATACATTCTTAATAATCCATAAAAGTTATTATACCTGACAGAGGAAATAATAATGTAACTATACTTTAATGTTACTATTTCATTACTAATCACTTTTACTTGTCCTTTCTATAAGGCGAGTTTAATTGCAAGCGAGACTAACATAGTCCCTGCTACTTTATTAAAAATATTTTGAACTTTTGCTTCCTTAAACCAACTACGAATATATTTCAAAATATAGACTAGAATTAAAAACCATAAAATTGCTTCTGCTATAAGAATTCCCCCTAATATAATTAACTGCAAATAAACATTTTTATCTGTATTAATAAATTGAGGCATTAGGGTCATATAAACAATAACTGTTTTAGGATTAAGAAAATCACTTAAAAACCCTTGAAAAAAATAACTTTTATATTGATTTATAGATAACTTACTACCTTCTTTATTATTTTCTGAATCATCAATTTCAATAGAGAAAGTACTTTTATTCCTAATAGACTTAATCCCAAGAAACACAAGATATGCTACACCTAAATATTTAATTATATTAAATAGCACTATAGATTGGGCCACAATTGCAGATAGACCAAGCACTGCTACTATTGTCCAAATTGAAAGAGCTAAAGCAATACCTAATGTAGTAAACTGACCTGCTCTTGTTCCACGCGATAAAGTATTTTTCGTTACTAATATAAAATCTACCCCTGGTACAATGACCATCATTAGAGATATTAGTATATACATAAATAAGTTTTCCATATGCAACCTCCTCAATATTCATATGCAATATATTGCATATCGAAATAATAGCATATTTATAATTAGAATTCAATATGTAATATATCGCATATTGAATTCTAATTATAAATAGCCTATACTAAAATAAATACAACAGAAAAAGAAAGGTGAATGATAATGCCTATACCAAGTGATTTTTTAACTCCCAACCGATTATCTGCAAAGGAACGTGCATTTAATCAAATACAAGAATGGATTATTGATGGTACTCTTCAGCCAAAAGAAAAACTCAATGATGGTGAGTTGGCACAAGCATTAGGAGTAAGTAGAACTCCTGTAAGAGAGGCTTTGCAATTACTCAATGTACAAGGATTTGTGGAAATGCAGCCAGGAGTAGCTACACAAGTTACGACTGTAAATAAAGATGATATATCAAAGATTTTACCTCCATTAGCAGTATTACAGGCTTTAGCTTCCGAACTAGCAACACCTGTTATTGATAATCAATCTATAAATTTGTTGCATGATATTAACATAGAATTCGCCAAAGCTATTACAGAAGGCGATTACCATTCCGCTTTGAAGCTGGACGAACAATTCCATAAAAGTATTGTTGATATAACACCAAATCCATATATCAATAACACAATCTCTATGCTTCAGGCTCATGTTCGTAGACTCTTTTTCCATAAGTCTATTATTCTTACTACTGATTCTGTTGGAGAACACGAAGCTATTTTACAAGCTTTTGAATGCAGAGATAAAGACGCTGCTTCCAACATAGCTCGAAAAAATTGGTTGCGTCCTATTGATGTATATTATTCGAGCATAAAAGAAAATTAACCATGATTATCAACTTTTCTAAGCAATAAACCAGTTACGTTTATATCTAATCATCTTAACTGACACTTTAAATTTATCACTAAATTACAACTATATACCACTTTACTTCCTCCCAGTATGATAGAAAAAGGAATACTCAAAGCTCTTATTGCTCTAAGTATTCCTTTTGATTTTTGTTCATTATTATAATATATACTTATACATTATTTTGATACTTTTTAAGTTCTACATAAATAAGATTGCATATGAAAGTAAATAAGGATCATTTAAAAATTTGATTTCGACTTATCAAGTTTAAGTTGTTCTTCACCCCATTTAGACAATTCATTCAATGTAGGAAGTAGTGCTTTACCTCTTTCTGTTAAAGAGTATTCAACTTTAGGAGGAATTGCTTCGTATTGGATTCTAAGGATAAGATTATGTTCTTCCAATTCTTTTAAAGATTTTGTAAGCATCATATTGGTAATACCTTTAACTTTTCGTTTTAATTCATTATATCTAGTAAAATCATTTTCGAATAAGTACCACATAATAGGCAACTTCCACTTTTGTCCAATAATGTCTAATGCGTATATAAGGGGACATTTTGTATTATAGTTCTCATTTATAGAATCACTAGGTAATTCTACATTACAATCCAAATCAGCATTCATAATTACAACTCCTTTAAATTTATTAGTATATTTTTTATACTAACACAGAAAAAACTGCGTACTTATATATTTATAACTTTATGATATATAATTATAGCATAAAGTTATAAATACAAAAATAAGTGAAAAATAAAAAAATAGGAGTGTTACTATGAAAATTTATGCTATTAATGGAAGCCCAAGAAAAAATAAAAATACAGCTGCATTGCTTCAAAAGGCTTTAGATGGAGTAAAAGAATCTGCTAAAGACAAAGAAGTTGAAACTGAAATAATTAATTTATATGATTTAAACTATACTGGGTGTAAAAGTTGCTTTGCTTGCAAAAGACTTGGAAGTAAAAGTTATGGAAAATGTGCTATAAAAGACGATATCTACGAAGTTTTAGAAAAGGTATCTCAAGCTGATGGACTCATTTTTGGTTCTCCAATATATTTTGGTACTATAACAGGTCAATTACAATCATTTATAGAAAGACTGATCTTCCCTTATTTAGTGTATGATGAAAACTATTCTACAATTTCACCAAAGAAGATGCCAACAGCATTCATTTATACAATGAATGCTTCAGAAGAATTCATGGATAAAATTGGATACCTGTCAACTTTTAATAAAATTGAATCTGGCCTTGAACGTATGTTTACAAAACCATTAGTTATGTATTCAAATAATACTTACCAATTTGATGATTACTCAAAATATAAATCCAGCGCCTTTTCTGAAGAAGCAAAAGCAGAACATAGAAAAATACAATTTCCTTTAGATTGTCAAAAAGCATTTGAATTAGGTGCAAATTTAATAAAATAATATAACTAACTAAAGTGAATAGCTCCTTTGAAATATTCTAATTAAATTTAATATTTCAAAGGAGTTTTATATTTAGATAAAGTAAGTATTTATGCACTATCTATAAGACGTAATAGTTTACCATTTTGTAACATATATGTTGTATACAAATAAAACAAAACTTACCACATCGATTTTATATGGTAAGTCATTTCGACCAATTATACAATTTCAGTAAATTCCTCATTTACTTATGATACGGTTCCCCCTTAATTATCCTAAACCCATACTAAATCTCCCTCAACAACATAACACTACTATTTGAATTCCACCAAATTAGAACTCTATTTTACCCCACTTATAAAGCCTAAACTAAAAATCTCCAAAACAAAATCTACCCCTTTCTTGACTTTTCTAGATTTTTTAATATATAATGTTATTAAAATTTTATATTATGCTATGAATAGGAGTATTAGTAATCAATATATCTTTAAGAGAGCTGCTAGCTGGTGTAAAGCAGTGTTATGTTATTATGAACTTGCCTAGGAGCTTACTTGTTAAAAGCAAGTACGGTTAACTCCGTTATAATATTAAGTGAGAAGAATTAATTTTGTTTTTTCTTCTAATTAAGAGTGGTACCACGGAATATATGCTTTCGTCTCTTTATTTTAGAGATGAAGGCTTTTTTATTTACAAATAAATCATAGGAGGCTATATTAATGTCAAATTACGGAACTAAAATTGATCAAAAATGGCAAAAGTACTGGGAGGAAAATGAAACTTATAAGTTTAATCCTGATAGTTCGGCTAAGAAGCTTTATACACTTGAAATGTTCTCTTATCCATCAGGAGCTCAACTTCATGCTGGTCACTGGTTTAACTATGGACCAACAGATTCATGGGCAAGACTTAAGAGAATGCAAGGATATAATGTATTCCAACCAATGGGCTTTGATGCTTTTGGGTTGCCAGCTGA